>Ga0126383_10000014_pt1 | contig 90651 bp, 160 predicted proteins | sample PanSoiMetPlot_35_FD_96882 | JGI IMG/M metagenome (GOLD analysis project Ga0126383, IMG submission 96882) | Tropical forest soil microbial communities from Panama - MetaG Plot_35 | ecosystem: Environmental > Terrestrial > Soil > Tropical forest > Bulk soil | place: Panama | collected 2016-02-17 | reverse complement strand
GCAGCAGAAGGCCGACGCGAAGGCCAAGCTCGCGGCCGCGGGCGGGAACCCCGGCGTCGTCGACGAGCCGCCCTGGTTCGCGTCGAAGTGGTTCCTCGGCGGCATCGGCGTTCTCGCCGCCGGGCTCCTGGCGTGGGGCATCATGAAGAAGGAGCACGGGCCAAGGTACGCATTCGCCGCGCACGATGACGTGGACTTCTACTTCTGAGAAGAGGGGCCAATGCAAAACCACCTCGGCATCTACCTGCTCCCATCCTCCGGCGGCCCCCGGCTCTTCGCGCCGCCCTACCGGGGCGAGCGACCCGCGTGGATCACCTCGGGCCGACCGCTCGGCGCCGCGGGCGATGATGACATCCCGTGGATGTGGATCGGCGTCACCGCCGTCGCCATCGGCGGACTCTGGTACTTCATGTCGAGGAGGTCGTAGGTGATCTCGTACAGCGTCCTCGACGGCGCTGACCTCGGCGCCGCCCAGTGGCCCGGCGGCCCCATCACGTGCCCGCCGGGCTACACCGACTACCTCGCCAGTGGCGGCGCGTGGCCCGGCTGGAACGTGTGCATGAGCCCGGCCTACTACGACCCGGTGATTGGCCAATTGGGGCCCTACCCAGTCTGCGCGGATCCTTCGTTCGAGTTCGATCCCCACGTCATGGCTTGCTGTCCGCCGGGCGGGATCTACGACGGCGCGTGGGCGCAGTGCCGGTGCAAGGATCCCGCGAAGAAGATCAGCGACGACGGGCTCCGGTGCGAGTGCGGGTCGAACTCGCGCCCGACCGGCGACACGTGCTACTGCCCGAGCCCCTACAAGTTCCAGGACAACGCCGACGGCACGATCAGGTACTGCGGGTGCCCAGACGGCAAAGCTCTCCTGCCCGACGGGACCTGCCCGCTCGCCGCTGGCGAAGCGCAGAGGGCATGTCCCGAGGGCTGGGGATGGGCAGACGACCTCCAGAAGTGCTGCCCGCCGGAGACGGTGTCGAACGGCTACGACTGCGTCTGCTCGGACTCCAAGAAGCGCCTCAACGCCTCGGGCACCGCGTGCATCTGCGCCCCCGGATCCATTCCGCAGCCCGGCGGCGGATGCGCGTGCAAGGGGCACATGGGATGGGACCAGCTCAACCCGCTCGTCTCCGGCGCCGAGGACTGCACGTGCCCGCCGGGCTCGGCCTGGTCCGTCAACGACTGCTACTGCACCGACCCCAAGCAGCGCATGAACCCGTCGTGGACGGGCTGCATCTGCGCGGCGCCGGCCTTCCGCAATGAGGCCGGCGCCTGCGAGTGCCCGGCCCCGATGGTCTGGGTCGACGCAGGCGGCGGCGCGCAGAAATGCGCGTGCCCGGCGGGCCAGGAATACGTGAACGGCCAGTGCGCGTGCACGCACGGCGTGTGGAGCCCCTCGTTCAAGGCCTGCAAGGTCTGCGACACCGATCAGGTCTGGCTCGAAGAGCAGGGCCGCTGCGTCACCGCCGCCGCTTCGGGGCCCGCCTGCCCGCAGGGCTTCCGCGAGGACGAGTACGGCAACTGCGTGGTCAGGGACTGCTCGCCGGGCTTCGTCCGCAACACCGACGGCCGGTGCGTTCAGCAGATCACGATCGCGGCCGAGTGCCCCGCGGGGACCCACGAAGATGCCAACGGGAACTGCGTCGAGGACGCGCCGGTCCAGGCGGGCATGTTCGGGAACTGGAAGGTCATGGCCGCGCTCAGCGTCGCCGCGCTCGGCGCCGGGTTCCTCTACTTCTCTCGCCGGCACGCCGCCGCGCCGGCCGCGCACGTGTAGCGATGTACCGCATCACCCAGCTCGCAGGCCTCGATGCGACGACGCCCTACTGCGCCAACAACGGCACGTACGTCCCCGAGGCCAGGATCTGCTGTCCGCCGGGCTCGGACTGGTGGAACGGCAAGTGCGTCTGCCGCGATCCGAAGAGGCGCATCAAGGCCGACCTCAGCGCGTGCATGTGCATCCCGCCCTCGACGGCAGGCCCCGGCGGCGAGTGCCTCTGCCCTGCGCCGTTCGCCTGGGACCAGCTCGACCCCTCCTCGGGCGCCGAGAGCTGCGTCTGCCCGCGCGAGGCGCTCTACGACGGCACCGGCTGCCGCTGCATCGATCCGAAGAAGCGGTTCGCGAACGGCGGCTGCACCTGCGCCGCGCCCGGCACCCAGGGCGCGACCGGCTGTGAGTGCCCCGGCGGCATGGAGTGGATGCCGACGCACGACGACTTCATGGCCTGCAAGTGCCCCGACGACGCCGCGCTCGTCGACGGCCAGTGCCCGGCGCCGCAGAAGCCCGTCACCGCCGGCTTCACCCTCGGCAAGCCGCTCTACATCGCGGGCGCCGCCGTCCTCGCGTACTTCCTCTGGAGCTACTTCGGCAAGCCCGCCGCCGCGTAGTTCCTTGCCTCGGCGAGGCCTCGGCGCGACTGTCGAGACATGTTCCGCGCGAGCTACCTAAACGGCCTCGGCCTGGTTCCAGACGAGGGCGGCGCTTGCCCCGACGGGTCGAGCCTCGATCCCGTCGGGCAGGTCTGCTGTCCGATCGGCTCGCTGTGGTCGACGGTCACGCGGCAATGCGAGTGCACCGACCCCAGAAAGCGCATGAACGCCGCCGGCAACGAGTGCGTCTGCGCGGCACCCGGCTTCCTCGGTCAGCAGGGTGCCGGCTGCGACTGCCCGCCGGGGCAGATCTGGCAGGCGCTCTCGCCTGACAGCGTGGCCGAGGGCTGCGTGAGCATCCCGACGAGCCCCACGCCGACGATCGTGCAGGTGGACCCGACGACCCCGGTCGCCATGGTGATGGGTCATGTCGGATTCGTGCGGCAGCTCTACCTCGACCTCCTCGGCTACGAGCCCGACCCGCAGAGCCTCGCCTGGTGGATCTCGATCCTGGAGCAGGGCGCGTCGCGCGAGGACGTGCGCGACGCCTTCATGAGCGGCTCGGAGTACCAGGGCAACGCGCTGCCGGCGACGCAGCAGACCGTCCCCCCGCCGGGCGTCGTCGACGACACCGCGGTCCCCTACGATCCCACGTCCCCGCCGCCGCTCGCTCCGCGCCCGGTCTACACGATGATGCCGCCGGAGCCATGGCCGGCGTATAGACCTCGCCCGCTCGGTCGCCGGTCGCTGATCAAGGTCGGTCTCCTCGGAGCCGCCATCGGTCTCCTTGTCGCGGCAATTGCCCGCTGAGGTCCCCATGCAGAACCACCAGCAACTCACCTTCTTCGGTCCCCCGGTCGCCCTCTATGGCGACACGACCGAGATGTCGACGACAACGAAAGTGCTCCTCATGGGCGGCATAGGTGCGGCCGCTCTCTACCTCCTCTATCGCCTCGCCAAGGGGACCTGATTCATGGCTAACACCTACGACATCACGCTCTTCGTCCGCGGCAACATGTTCACGTGCAAGAGCATCACCGAGCCCGTCGTCAGCGTCGGCCAGTCGGGGCGCATCGAGCACGTCGAGTGGACACCCGATCCCGCCGTGACGATAGCCTTCCTCGACTGGTCCTCCGTCGATGCGATGTGCTGGAAGGTCCCCGCGGGCGGTCCGTCGGACCCGGAGATGATTCCCTTGCCGGCGAGGCCGCCGACGGACAAGCCGCCAGATCCGACGGACCCGGAGCCCAAGGACGCTGGGACATCAGACGCAGCCTGAGCGCACTCAACTACAGGTTGGATCCATCCGGACGCCGTCCTATGCTCGCCTCGGGAGTGACGAGGAGGTGAGCATGCGGACTTGGACGGCGTGGGTGTTCGCAGTGATTCTCGTTGGTGCGTGTGGCGGAGACGACGGTGGCAATGCTCCGAAAACGCGGGGAGAGGTCTGCCAGCAGCTCGGTGCAACGGTCTGCGACCGCCTGATCGCGTGCGGGCTCCAGACGTCCGCTCAGAGGCAGACGTGTATCGACAACGGCCAGCAGGGCTGCTGCATCACGGCCGGGACCTGCAACCAGACGACGACCTTCGATCCGGCTGCCTGTATCAGCGGCGTGCAGAACCTACCCTGCCAGGCCGTCGCTGATGGCAACGTCCCCTCCGCCTGCATGGGCTTTTAGGCGCTCGGCACCGTCGTCAGGTCCGTCACCTTCACCGTCGCCGGGCCGCTCGGCGCGCGCAGCCAGAGAACCGCCTCACCGAGCCGCTCGACGCGGAAGACGAAGTAGGTCATCGTGGAAAGCTCGAATGTCTCGCCGGTCGGCGCGGCCACGCCGCCCTGCGAGAGCCGGACGGTGTCCGACGCCAGCGCGCAGTAGCGCCGCCCCACGGTGAGCGGGAGCGACGACCAGGCGGTGGTGACGGCAAGGATCGTCGTCTTGCCGATCTTCGTCGGCGGCATGTCGCTCTCGGCGCCGGGGCCAACGACCCCGCCGCCCAGCGAGGGACCCGCGTCAACCGCGGCCTGGAGCCCGACGGCCGCGTTGTCGTAGACGTTCTGCTGGGTGTTGTACGAAACGCCGAAGTAGGCCTGCGTCTCCGCATTCGTGGTATTGGCCATTAGGACGTTCCCGGGACGGTCGCGTCATTGGTCCAAGGCACAACGAGGTTACCGAACACGGCCCACTGCCGGTGGTTGTCGTCGGTGCCGATCGTCGCACCCGCGACGGCAAAGACGCTGTCGCCGACGATGAACATGTCCGGCAGGTACCCCAGCCGGCCCTGAGTGCTTCCGCTGAGTGCCCACACCCCGAACCCGAGCATGAGCGGCTGCCCGGTGATGCTGTTCGGCCCATTGCCGGCGCCTGTGCTGCTCGTGTACGCCGTGGCGCCTTCCCACGCGAAGGCGAGGGGGAGCGACGTCGACGCGTGCCGTCCGAAGTGTTTGTTGGCGGTGCCGCTGGCGAGGAACGTCGCCGTGAAGACGTTCCCGCTCGTCTTGGACGCCTCGAAGAATATGACCCACGGATAGCTCCACCCCCCTGGCGTGGGAACTACGTCGATGGTCGGAGCTGGCGCGGCGATGAGGATCAACGCCGACGGGAAGCCGCCGCTGCACACGATGATGATCCAGGTCTTCCCGTCGGTGCTCTGCAGCACGTGGAGCTTGACACCCACGGTGCCGACGCCGCAAAACTGGGTTCCGGAGAAGCCCTGCTCATCGGCGGCCGTCGGCCTGTTCGACGTCGTGCCACCGGAGTAGCCGTTGGCCGACGCGTAGAGCATGGTGTTGTTCGTGAAGTCGCTGGCGCTCGCCCCGCTGTAGTCGATGCACACCTGGAGCCTGTGACCCCCGGCGCCGTCGTTGATCTGCGGGAACTCGAAGACGATCCACGAATGCGCCGTGCCCGCCGTCGACCCGACGAACGCCGCATTGTTGATCAGACGATTGACGCCATCCATACCAGCGGTGAGCGAGTTCGACGAACCCTTGCAGATTGCCGGATTCGTCGGGTAGGTGGAGATCGAGCTGAAGATCGCCATCCACATGTTCTGGGCGGTCGCATTGGCGAAGCCGGCCCAGGCGATGGCCTGATTGACCTTGCTCGTGTTCCAGTTCTTCGCTGGCGTCGGGATCGCTCCGGGCATGAACCGACGATGCCCGGCGCCGGTCGGGCGCTCAAAGAAGCCTACGCGATGCCCGGGATGCTCGCGTCGTTGGTCCAGGGCACGACGAGGTTGCCGAACACGGCCCACTGCCGGTGGTTGTCGTCGACGCCGATCGTTCCGCCTGCGGCGGCGAACATGTTGTCGCCGACGATGTACAGATCCGGGATGTATGCGAAGCGGCCCAGGACCGGCTGCCCTGCCGGGGCCCACAGGCCGAAGCCCATCATCAGCGGCTGTCCGGTGATGCCATTGGCGACGTTGGCCGGGCCCGTGCTCGACGTGAACGCCGCTGCACCCTCCCAGGCGAACGCGGGCTGGAAGGCGGTGCTCCCATGGCGCGCGCTGTGGTGGGTGCCCGAGCTGCTCGTGAGGTTGGCCGCGGTGAGCTGGTTGCTCGGGTTAAAGCTCCCCTCGGACAGGACAAACCACGGGTAGTTCCAGCCGCCGGGCGTGGGCGTCGCATCAACGGTCGGCGTCGGCGCAGTGATGAGCATGAAGCCCGACGCGACGTTGGTCGTGCACAGCACGATGATGAAGCACTTGCCGTCGGTACTCTGCATGATGTGGAGCTTCGTCTGGCTGCCCGACTGATTCACTCCCACGTTGCCGTTCAGGTTTTGTTGCTCGTCGGCGGCAGTCGGCCGGTTCGTCGTGGAGCCGCCGGTGAAGCCCGCAGCGGCGGAGATCCACATGGTGTGCACGTAGATGTTCGTGCTCTGGTAGTCGACGCAGATCTGGAGCTTGCCCCCGGCGCCGTTGTTGATCTGCGGGAACTCCGCCACCATCCACGAGTGCGCCGTGCCGGGGACTGCGCCGACGATCGTCGTCGTCAATCGATTCACGCCATCCATCCCGGCGGTGGTGCCGCTTGAGCTGCCCTTGCAGACCGCCGGATTGGTCGCGAAGCTGAAGAGCGCGTTCCAGATCGCGATCCAGGTGTTGATGCCGTTCTGATTGGCGGTCGTGTTGGGGATGTTGATGTTGGTCTTCGACGTGTTCCACGTACGGGCTGGCGTCGGGATGTTGCCCGGCATGCCCGCACGATGCCGGCCCGCGCGGCGCCGCTCAAAGAAGGGGCGGGCTAGATCTCGCCGTTTCGCTTCATGGCATCGACCGTCCGGGCGAAGCCCTTTGCCTCGATGTCGGCGAGGTCTTTCTGCTTGTCGAGCGCAGCGGCCGCTGCCACCGCGAGCCGCTGCGCGAGGTGATGCGAGTTCCCCTGGTAGATGCCCTTCGACTCCAGGACCTGAAGCTCCCCGATGATCGCCCCATAGATGACGTGCTCGTTGGTCATGTCGGCCTCCCTGCAGCGATTCTACCGCGAGGCCTTCGGAAGAGGGTCGGAGCGCTGTGGCATCATGGCGACGTGCGGCCGAGGCTGAAATTTCGCGTGTATGAGGACCGGCAAGGCTTCGTCATCGAAGCCCTGCACGCCGACGACCGGCGGGCCGGCGAGGGCGAGGTCGTGATTGTTGGAAACACGCCGCGCGTAACGTGGATCTCCGTCGGCAGCGCCCACCATCGTCGAGGCATCGGCACGGCGCTCTACGCCCGCATGGCCCGCGAGTCCTGCCGCCGCTGGGGTCAGCCTCTCCACTCGGACACGAACCGGAGCCACCTGGCCGAGGCCTTCTGGCAGAAGCAGCTCGACCGCGGGCGCGCGACATTCGACGGAAAGCGTTACCGGCTCACCTGCCCAGCGCCGCGCTCGCTGGCGGGCACCAGGTGAGCCGCCACCGGTGGCGCCAGCTCGCCCTGATGCAGCTCGGATGGGAGTGTCAGAGCTGCGGCCTCCTGCGCCGCGGACGCGCCGGTAGCTGGGAGTACAGCCGGGCCGGCAAGGACTGGGCGGCCGCCCTTCCGCCTTGCCCTGGCTTCAGAGGGCCTGGCCGCCCACGGAAGGTGGAGTAACAGGCCGGCCGGAAAAACCGGCCGGCCTTGCTCCGCTCGACGGAAAACCAGCACCAGCCGCTTGACCGCTGCCTGGGGCCCGAGGGACGATCAATGGCATGCGAGTCTACACGGGGAAGCGCACGCTGCAGGGCAACCTCGTCATGGTCGACGGGAAGCCGCTCCCGCAGCGGCTCGATCTCTGGGCCCATTCGCCGACGGGCTTCGAGTGGGGCTACAGCGGCTCGGGGCCGGCGCAGCTCGCGCTCGCCCTGGCCGCCGATGTGCTCCATGACGACGAGCGCGCAGTGCGCGTGCACCAGCACCTGAAGAGAAAGCTCATCGCCAACCTCGACGGCGACTGGACCCTCGCCGAGGAGGACATCCTCCTCGCGATCGAGAGGGAGCCCTAGGATAGAGCGATGCGGCTCTCCAGGCTGGTTCGTTCCACCGCGTTCATGGACCACCAGATAGCAGTGGTCGAGGTTTCGGACCGGCGCCCGTTCTTCGCTGAACGCTGCGCCGGAAAGGCTGTCCTCCACGTGGGCTGCTGCGACGTCCCGGTGTTCGACCCGGACACGAACCTCCACATCGCGCTCGCCCGCCACACCGATCGGCTCGACGGCCTCGACGTGAGCTGCGACGGCATCGCCGTCCTCCGTCGCTACGTCGACGGTGAGTACTTCACCGAGGCCAGCGCGGTGAACCGCCAGTACGACCTCGTCCTCGCGCCCGAGGTCCTCGAACACACCGAGAACGCGAGGCAGTTCCTCGACGGCATCTTCGCCATTCCCGCGACGCAGTACCTCATCACCGCGCCGCACTACCAGGGGTACCAGCACTCGCGCCGCGAGGGCGACCGCTTCTTCGAGCGCGTGCATCCCGATCATAAGGCCTGGTACTCACCCTACACGCTGGTTCGGACCCTCCTGCCCTTCATCGATCCGGAGCACGACGACGTCGAGGTGTTCCTCTTCGCCGCGACTGGCTCCGTGGCCGTCGCGGTCACCAAGCCGTTCGCGCCGAGGCCGCTTCCAGGGAAGGAGCCCTAGTCAGCGGCGCTCGCCGCCCCAGTGGATGTCGACGAGCTGCGGCTTGGGGCCCTCGGCCCTGACCTTCATCGACACGATGAAATCAACCTGGGTGCGGACGCCGCGGATGCGCGTGTACGCGCTCCGGTACTGGTAGGCGCCCGTCCGCGTCACCCGCGGCTCCGGGAGGCTGCCGTCGTCCCGCGGCCGCTCGTAGCGGTCCATGGTGGCCCTGGCGAGCTGCTGAAGCTCGACGAGTGCGTCGGCGTAGTGGCTCTCGTCGCGGCGTGTGATCGCCAGCCAGCGGTGAACGACGTAGCCGCTCACGTACCAGGGGCTGGGATCGGTTGCGGACACGAGGGGATCATAGGGTACGCTGCGGCGCGCGGAGGTGTGGAATGGCTGACGACATCCCTGATGGCTTCACGAAGAACACGCGGGAGCAGAACGAGATGGTGGAGCGGTGCATGAAGGCGGCGGCCGTCGCGGTGGGCACGGCGGCCGATGAGGTCGTCGCCATCGCGGTCGTGCTCGCCACGAAGGACGGCAACGTCTTCTCCGGCTTCGCCGGGGACCTGTCGAACGTGCAGGTGATGGCGCGCTTGCTCGTGGTGGCGCCCGAAAACCTGCGCCAGACCATCCAGCGCGCCCTGGAAGGCAAGGGCAAGACGATAGTCGTGCCGATGTGGACGCCCAAGCCGGGGCCGAAGGCATAGCGCTGACCGCCCCTGTCCCGCGGCGTCCGCCGCGCTACGTTCATGGGTTGCAGCTCGGATGGGAGGAAAGACCATGACGACGACAGGACGTGAGAAGGGGACGAGCGAGAAGCCGAAGGCGGCGCAGGAAGAACCGCAGGTAGAGCCCGCCAAGGAGGCGCAGGAAGGAGCCACGCCGGCCCCACAGGAAGCCCCACAAGAAGCCCCGCAAGAAGGGGCGGCCGCCGCGGTGAAGGAGTAGAGGACCGGAGGCCATAGCGAAGCCCTGACCGCCCCTCCAGCGGCCGGGCTCCATTTTGCGGGGTGTGGGGGTATGGGAGGTGCGGAGGGAGACGCGAGAGTAGCAGAGCCACGACCCGTGAACGGAGAAGACCGCCCTTCGACGGAGAACAGCAGCAGCACATGAGCAGCAAAGATGCGCCGACTGGGGTCCGATCCATCCTCCTCGGGCACAATCGCTACGTCACAGATCCGGGCCTTCCTCCGTCGGCAAAACGACCTCTCACGTGATGCTGGATGCTACGCCAGGTACCGGCGGGCGCACCTCCGAGGTAAGAACCGCTTTTCAAAATCCACAATAATTCAGCCAGTATACACCTGAGCCGTTGATCGAGCGCAGCACATGGGCATAAGCTGCGCTCGAAAGGCGGAGCTTGAGCCGCCCGAGGAGACCGACCATGGGATCGACGTTCAACAGAGGCACACGGAGCCACCCCCGCTGGGTGGGGCAGTACAAGGACCTCACCGGGAAGTTCGTGCAGAAGCCCCTCAAGGGTGCGCGCACCAAGGCGGACGCCGACGTGCTGCTCGCGGCGATGGAGCTTAACGTCACCGAGGGGCGCGCCGGCATCGCGCGGCCCCAGCCGTCGCCGCTCGTCGGGCCCCTCATGTCGAAGTGGCTGGACAGCCTGTCGGGCCGAGCCAGGAAAGGGAACCGACAGAGCGTCGAACTGCATCTGCGCCCCCGCTTCGGTGAAATGACGATCGCCGAGCTGAACACGGTGAAGACGATCACGAATTTCATCCGCGACATCGCTCGCCAGCCTCGCCTCGACGGGGCCGGGATCATCTCGCCGGAGTACCAGCGCACCCTCTACCGTCTCCTCAGCCGGTTCTTCACCTGGCTCGGCGGCGAAGAACTCGTCACGTTCAACGCGTTCAGGATGGTGCGCCCGGCGGACGTCCCGAAGGGCGGCCGCAAGCGGCCGCACTCCTGGATCGAGGACGACACCATCGCGCAGACCGTCTACTTCACGCTCAAGGCCGCGGATCACGCCCAGCTCCCCTGGCACCTGCTCTTCCTCCTCGGCAATCGCTGCGGGCTCCGCAACGGTGAAATCGCCGGCCTGAGGCTGTCCGACTTCGCCCTCGCCGCCTCGCGGCAGGTTCTCCGCGTGCGCTACAACCGGAACGGCCCGCTCAAGGAGCACAAGGGCCATGACCTCCGCGAGCCCAAGTACACGCCCATCGACGAGGACACCATGGCGACGCTGCGGCCGTGGCTCGACGAGCGCAGGGCGGCCGGCGCCGGCCCCGAGGATTACGTCTTCCCTTCGTGGGGCGGCAAGCCGATCAGCAGGTCGGCATTCTCCCATCGTTGGGTGCAGGTCCGCGACACGCTGCCCGAGCTGATCCCGCCGCACATGTGCTGGTACGACGCCACCCGGCACACGCGGATCTCGTCGCTCATCAACGACGACGTGGCGATGGATCAGGTGATGAAGAGCGCCAACCACAAGTCCGTCGCGACGACCGAGAACTACAACCACGTCAAGATCCCGAAGTTCAGCGACCCCGGTCTGCGCAAGGGCCTGGCCCTGGCCACCGCGAGCCCGGCGCCCGTGCCCAAGCTGCTCCCGCAGCGCTACGCCGTGGCTCGCCGGCTCAAGGCTGCGGCCGCTGCGGCCGGAGCCGCGCCGTCACTGCCCGCGCCTCAGCCTGACAGCCAGCCTGCCACTGCTGCACGTCGCCGCGCCTGAACCTCAGCCTCCGTCCCTGCCTGATCGCCGTCACCGGCAACGTCCGCCGCCTGCAGGCCGCGCGCACGGCGGGCTCCGACATGCCCATGAGCCGCGCCAGCTCGGGGACGTCGATCAGCTCGTCGGCGCGCCCGCCCGCGTACGCGAGACGCCGCTCCAGCTCGTCCATGCGCGCGCTGAGCCGCGCCTCCAGGTCCTGGAGCTGACCCTCGAACGCCTCGCCCAGGGCCGCGTAGACGTCCCTGAGACGACCCCCGAGGGCGACGCCGAGCCCACCGCCTCCAACGCCCCTACCCACCCGCACCATCCTCAACCTCCTCGACGCCGCCCCCGGGTCCGCCTGCTTCAACTGCTCCGTGCCGTGCCTCGCCGGGCCGAGCGCCGCCACGCGCCGCGACACCTGGGAGCGCCTTGCGTTCCGACGCGCGGCGATGCCGCGCCGAGCCACGCCAGGCCTTGCTGCGCGCCGCCGCGCAGGACCTAGCCATGCGTCGCCCAGCCCCGCGGTGCGTAGCCGTGCGTAACCCAGCCGTGCCGAGCGGTGCGGCGATTGAAATCATCAATGGGTGAATCACTCTGCAATGCCATTTCCCCGATTAAAACGCATCCCTTGCCTTGGAGAGCCTCGCCATGGAGAGCGTCGCTACGCCGTGCCCAGCCTTGCGGCGCCGAGCCTTGCGCCGCGTCGCGGGGCGCCGCCAGGCGATGCCGGGCGCAGATCTACGCGACCTTCCCCAGCGGGACGACCTCTTCCACCTGCCAACGAATGACCCTGAACTGACCGAACGGACCGCGACGGTCCGGCCTGAAGTCTCCCAATCCGATTCGCCGGCCCGCGTCGTCGACGAGCGTCCTCACGAGCTGCGGGTCGAACATCGAATCGTCGACGGCGAGCGTGAACGACAACCTCCACTCGTCGAACCGGGGCCGGTGGCACGGTCGACGGCCGCGCGTCGCGGGATTCACGACGGGCCGCGAGTCGACCACCCACGGCGCGGGGCGCCCGTCGGGTCCCAGGATGACGCTCTCGACGTCGCAGACGGAGATGCCAGCGGGAATCAGCGATGCGCGGCCCGTCGTGAGCTGCCTTTTCCCGGATTTGTGAAATTTGCCGCTCTCGACGAGGCACGAGAAGAAGTTCGGCCCGGGGATGACCGGGCGGTTCTTGTTGTCGACGTAGAGGTGCGGCGTCGCCTGCGTGAGCGGCGTGCCCTTGTCGGCGGTCGCCATCGCCGTCGACGAGCCCCGCTCGGCCTTTTCTTGTTGTTCCTCGGTGAATCGATTGACCAGGAGCGGCGTCTTGCCCTCGATCTCGACGAGAATGGACTTCATGGTCATTGTCGGTCTCCTTCCCAATGCATTACGTTGCGTTGCGTTTCAAATGCCGCGCGTCGCGGCGCCGTGCCGTGCGAGGCGTAGCCTTGCGCCTCCTCGCCGCGCCGAGCATGACCCGGCGAAGCGATGCGTTGCGATGCGGCGCCGTGCCGCTGACTGCCGTGCCAAGCGCAGCGCCACACGACCGTGCCCCGCCGAGCGATGCGCTGCCATGCCACGCCACGCGTTGCGACGCGTCGCCGAGCCGAGCCTGGCGACGCCGTTCCCTGCGACGCGACGCCCTGCAGGGCCTTGCGCCACGCTAGCCCCCCTCCATCCGGCCGAAGCAGAACTTGACGTCCTCGTGGACCTGCTCCTCGGAGATGCCGGCGAACTGGGCCGCCCCCGTGATCATCGAGAGCAGCGCGAGGTAGCGCACCCTGAAGTCGGGGAGGTCCGCGTCGAAGTCGTCGAGCACGGTGATGACCTTCTCCGACAGGGCCGAGGACTTGCGAACCACGTCGATCGAGAACTCGCTCCGCATCAGAGCCCTCCGTCGGGCGGCTCGGGCCCGAGGTCGGTGAGGTCGATGATCCTCTTGCCCATCGTCTCCGCCGCGTGGCGCTCCACGGCCATGCCCGGGCTGATGTGGCCGCCGCAGAGCCAGAGGACGTCGCAGGCGCGGAGCACGAGGATGTCGCGCTCCAGGCCCTCGTCGCGATCGAGCGAGAGGATCTCCAGTTCCAGCAAGTACGGCGCGAGCGCGACGTAGCCTCGGTAGTGCCTGTAGAGCCAGCGCAGCCAGCGCTTGGCGCGCGCGACGTTAGCAACCAGGGCCTCGCCCTCGCCAATGGGGTGCGCCATGTACCCGACCATGGCTACCTCGCCTCCGCCTGCGGCTCGTCAACGGCGACGGCCCTGCCCTCGAATGTCGTCGTCGGCAGCGCCGAGACATGGACGGCGATCAGCCGTCCGGACTCGATGTCGCGCACGTGGACCGTCATGGTCTTGAACGGTTCCTTGAAGAACTCCCTCGCCGCGAAGTCCTCGCCGGCCTCGACGCTGGTCGGGGCTTCGAGTGTGCGTGCCCCCGCCTCGTCGGTGTCATTCGGATCCCAGATCTTGTACAACGGCATCTCCTCCTCCTTCCCTCCGAAGGTGCTGCCCTTGCCTTGGAACGCCAAGCCTAGCCCCGCCTCGCGTCGCCTCGCGACACCTCACCTCGCGGTGCTGGGCCGCGCCGCGCCTCACCTCGCGCGGACCTTAGCTGTCCTCGATCTCCTCGGGCGCCGACTCTTCGGGCTGCCGGCGGCGCTCCGCCTCGTCGAGCATCGCCTCGGCGGCATCGAATGCCATCTCGGCGATGATCGTGAAATCCTGAATCTCGTCGTCGTCGGCCCCCTGGACCAATCCGACGAGCGCCGCCGCCGCGAAGACGTCGAGCAGGCTCAGCTTCGCGACCACCGGCAGATCCACCGTCTGCGTCTGCGTCTTCTCGCTCATCCTCGTCCTCCTCCTGCTCACGTCACAGAGCCTTGCCTTGCCGGGCAATGCGCCGCCGGGCGGGGCCCAGCGCTGGCTCGCGCTGCGTCGCCGCGGAGCGCCGTGCGTTGCCGCGCGTGGCCGAGCCGAGCGCAGCATCGCGTATTTTCGTCTTCGTATTCGCCTCAGCCGCCGTCTGAAACTGCTGCCCTTGCATTGGAGCGGGATGCCGCGCCAGGCCGCACGTCGCGTCGCCGCGCCTCGCGGAGCGATGCGATGCCTCGCCAGGCCGCGCCGTGCCTGGCCCGGCCGGGCGTAGCTGCGCTTCGTGGATCACTGCGCCCCTTTTGATTTCGCCACCGCCGCCGCGAGTGCGGCGTCGCTCTCGCCAATGATTTGCAATCCCGTCCGCCTCGGGATGGAGCACACGCATTCGCCGGGCTGGCTGCCGCAGTCGAGGCACGTGCCACACGCCGCGCACGATTCGTCGTCGGCGGCGATGAGCGGCGACGAGCAAATCTCACACGTCATCGAGATGAGCTTCTTCCGTCGGTCTTCCATGACCAGCGTCTCGCAAGCGACGGCGATGCGCGCGAGCGGTGCGCCGAGCGCGTCGACGGCCTCACCGAGCCGGCGGAGCGCCGCCGAGATCTCCGCGAGCTTCTCGTCGTCGTCCTTCACGGCGTCTCCCCCTTCGCCGCCGGCCGGCGGGCCGCCGCGATCTCGACCGCCTCCTGTCGCTGCGCGTCGCTCAGCCACGCCCCCGACTTGGCGATCGCCGCACCGACTGCCTCGACGTCCTCCACCGGCCCGTAGCGCAGCAGGCGGAGCAACGCCAGGGCATAAAAGCCCCACAACTTGCCCTGCAGATCCACCGGGGCAGCCACGATCATGTCCTTCAGCTTCAGCAGCTCTGCGTAGGTATTGCCGCGGATGTTGAGGAACTGGGGCGGGTCCGCGCCGTCGACGACGCCGACGTTGGCCAGCTCGGTTTCCAACCACGAGGTCGCCATGAGCGGCTTCTTCTCGGGCTCGCCGGCCTGGCCCTGCCGGGGCGGCGCCGCGGCGTCGGGGGGAGGTCCTGCCGTCGACGCCGCCCCGGCTCCGCCAGACGCCGCATTCGATTGCGGCGCATTGGATTGTGTCTGATTTGCGGCATTGCCGCCACCGGCCTGCGGCGATTGAGCGTTCTTCCGTCCCTGGCGCGCGGTCTCGCGTGCGTCGCGCTCCGCCTGCATCTCCTTCTCGGCGGCGCGGTTGGCCTCGCTCTGCTCCATGATCTCCGACCAGGGCATTCCCTCTTCCATGGCGTTGGCGACGAGGTCCAGCTCGTACAGCTCCTCGACGGTCGCGCTCGCCAGCGGCTTGCCGAGGTAGTCGCCGAGGTGGGCCTCGCTCACGCGGTACTTGGCGAAGCGCTGGCGGACCAGGTTCCGCCACTCGTTCGGCTTGGCCGCCTTCTGCCGCGTCTCGCGGATGGTCTTCTTGAACCGCTCCTGCTCGTCGAACGTGAACATCTGGACGATGAGGTTCCGCTTGGCCTTGCTGAACGCCGCGCCCTCGCGGTTCAGCATCTCGTCCTCGGTGGCGCGGACGAGCCAGACCACCTCGCCCTCGGAGTTCAGGCGCTGCCCGAGCACCTCGCGTCCCTCCGGCCTGTCCTTTCCCCGGCGCTCGACCACCTTGCGGATGATCACCGCCTCGGAGGTGTGGTTGTTCTTCTCCAGGTCGATGGCCTCGGCGCGCACGTGCCGGCGCTCATCCTCGTCGATCACGTGCTTGTCGACCCAGACGTTGCCCAGCTCGTTCAGCGCCGCCTCGGCGAAGCGGATCGAGAGCCCCTCCAGCTTCTTGCCGCCGATGGGCTTCGAGTACATGGCCCCGGCCGCGAAGTCCGGGTCCTTGCACATGTCGAGCAGGTTCTTCACGACCCGCTCTCGATTCCTCGGGAAGCTCCGAGCCATGGCGATCATGCCCTTCACCATGGTCGCCTCGCGCACCGCCCCGACGCGCGCCGCCGACTCGGCGATGGCGCCCATGTCCTCATCCACGATCCCAATGGCGTCGTCGCCACGACGCACGAGCCCACGATCCTCCCCAGGACGCATGTCAAGCCCTCCATCCCGCCAGCCCCAGCCAGCGACGGCTACTTCGCGATGAACGTGACCAGATGCACGAGGCCGTCCACGACCGTGTAGGCCACGCAGACGAGCGCGAGCAAGCGTCCGGGCGGAAACTTCCGCGCCCGGACGCGCTCCGGCGGCAAGAGAAGCGTGAGCTTCCCGGTCTCCCTCCAGCGCATCGCGAGGCTCGAAATTGCCGATCCGTTGCCCGGCAGTCAAGCCCAAAAATTCATTGCGTGGTTGATTCCCGCGAATGCCATGCCGTGCGATAGCACGTGCGACCCCACTCGCCAGTCAGCCAGAACCTGGCAGGAATTCGAGACCATGGCCTCGATTTTCAGTCGGGGGTCGCCTGTGCACCAGGCCGGACGTCGCAGGCCCTGTCAATGGTGAGGCCCGCTACGCGCGATCTCCAGCAATGGCATGAAGTCGCTTCCAGGTAGCAACCGACTAGCACTCAGCAAGCGCTCTGTGGATGGTGGCCGTGAACCCTGGTTCACCTTCGTCGCTGCCGCGACAGCGACGGGCTGTCATCAACCTGTGACCAGTTTTTTGGCCCATCGTTTCAACCGCTGCTTCGTGACAACACTGCCGTGTCACACCGAGGCTGATTGAGAAAACAGTCCCGCCCGTCATTATTCAACCACGGGTTGAATGCTTTTTTATCGCTACCGGGAATCCGCGGATCTAGATCATTCGTCGACGGGAACGGGCCCTGCAACGCTCGTTCGAGCAGTGCCGTCCGAGCGCTGGGATGTTATCCGTTCAACGCACGGCTGATTCGGAGATGAAGAAAACGCTTGACGCCCGCGAGCGCTCGGCGCGATGGATCGGCGTCATGGTCGAGCAGGTTGGGCGGGTCGAGCGCGACGAGCGCGCGCTCAGGATGAGGCTATACGCGTACAAGGCTGGGCTCACGCGGAGGACGGTGGCCGTAGCCATGGGCCTCTCGGAGCAGACGGTCTCCCAATGGTTCAGCGGTGGTGCGTCTCCGACCCTCGACCATCTGCAAGATTTTTGCGATCTGGTGGGTGTCACCGTCGTCGTCTTCCTCGGACCGTCGAGAGGGCCGATGCCCAAGGGCTTCGAGGAGGAGGAGGCCGCAGCGAAGGTCCGGAAGGTTCGGCGGAAGCGCCGGGCGCGAGAGAAGGCCGCGAAGGTCGCGAAGGCGGCGATCGAGCTGGCCAAGCGAGCCAAGGAAGAGGCCGACCGGAAGAACCGCGCCAAGAGGAAGCGGCGCAAGCCGCCGGTGGCCCGAAGGGCGAAGGCCAAGCTGGCCGAGCTGCCAGCCGAGCCCGCGGCCGCGGCCTCGATTGACCCGGAGGCAAATGCCACGGCATCTTCCGTCGGTGAATCGCCCGACTCCCTCCAGGAGGAGGAGACGCTCGCGTCTTCGGCCGCGTCATGACGTGGCGGGTATGCAGTGCGTGCGGCGGGCGTTGCTCGTCGCGGGCGGAGCGTTGTCGGGCTTGTAAGCTCGACGAGCTACGCGCCCAGAACCACGTCTCGGTCATGGCCCGGCTTGCCGAGCGCAAGGAGGAGGCTCGGCTGAAGCCCGAGTTCCTGGGCTGCCCGAAATGTGGCGGGCCGAAAAGTATGCGCTCGGCGCTCTGCCGGCCGTGCCGGCGGGCCGTCATTGGCGAGCGAGCGGTGGAGGTGGCGGCACAGAAGGCCGCCGGCCGGCGTGAGGAGCGGCGGCGTGGGCTCGACGGAGTGCTCGCCGACCAGGAGAAGCTGCCGGGGGTTCGGTTGTGACACCGTACGACGAGGACGGCGCGCCGTACGTCGGCGGGTCGGACACGTCGGAGGCCGCCGCCGCGTCGATGGCGCCGCACACGGCGAGGCTGCGGAGCCTCGTCACCCAGGCCTTCCTCCGGCGCGGACCGCGGGGCTTCACCAACGACGAGGTCGAGCAGGAGCTGGACCTCATCCACCAGTGCTGCTCGGCCCGCGTCAGGGAGCTGGTGATCGCAAAGGTCCTCGTCGAGACCGAGGAGCGCCGGCTGACGCGGAGCGGGCGCAAGGCGGTCGTGAAGATCCACGCCATCTACGCGCACCCGAGGGAGGACGACTGATGCCGGCGGCGAAGCAAAAGCCGCTCGCCGAGCTGGTCGCCGAGGCCGAGGCCGAGGTCCTCGCCCGGCTCGACCAGCCGTGGGGAAACCCGCGGTTCGATGAGCGCGCGGACGACGACTACGACGTCCGCGACGCTCCGCGCTTCGTCCGCGACGCGGGGCTCGCCGCCTGGGAGTCGAGCCAGTGAGGGTCTATCGGCCGCCGGGCTCGAATCCGCGTGGGCGCGAGCGCCGCTCGATGTGGATCGGCGACGTGCTGGCGCTGGCTCGCCGCGCCTCGTGGCGTCGCGGCACCGGCTTCTACCGCTGCATGCTGCCCGGCTTCGGCGCGATCGCGATCGCCCTGCGCCGCGCCGCGCACCTCGCCGAAGTTCACCGATTGGAAGTTCTCGACCCCGGGGTGCTCGACCAGGTCTTCACCCCGGTTTCACCTGTCGCTGACGACGAGTAGCGAAAAGGAGATCGAACCATGCACACCACCACTGCGCCCTCCATCGTCCGGCAGCCCACGCACGCGCCCCTCGTTGGCTAGGTCGAGGTCCCCATGGCCCCGGCCATCGTCACCTGTCCGCGCTGCGGACGGCCGCGTCGCGTCGCGCCCGGCTCGACGCTGACCTGCCACGCCTTGTGCCTCGGCTCCGAGGCGCTGCGGGATGACCTGCTCGATGTCTCCGAGGCCTTCTCCGTCTCGAATCGGAAGCTCGCCGCCGACCTCGGGGTCTCGACCTACGTCATCCACGTCTGGCTCCGCGACGCGCTCCGTCGTCGCCGCGCGCGCATCGAGAGGGCGTCATGACCGACGAAGAACGCGCCATCCAGCGCGCCATGCAGGAACTCAAGCGCCTGCGCCGCAGGCTCGCGAAGCTCCAGGAGGAGGTCGGGGGCCTTCGCGACCAGCTCGGCGCACTGGAACGCGGCGTGAACCAGACGCCCGAACGGAACGCGGCCTGGCGCATGGCCGGATTGCGCGAGGCCATTGACGTCATCAGGGGCATGGCCGGCGGCGATTCCATCGATCGATTCGAGGCAATCGCGGCAATCAAGGTGCTCATGAGGAGCGCATGAAGGCCCCGCACCCCGACACCGCGCGCTTCACCCGGCTCCTCCACGAGGAGGCGCTGCGCGCCGGGGTGCAGCGGCCGATCTTCGAGGTTCGCATCGTCAAGTCGCCCCAGAAGACGATCTCGGGCTACTTCGACGATCCCGACAAGGCCGCGGCGGCCATCGCGGACAAGGACGGCAAGCACGAGGCCATCTACATCACCCCGAATCCCACGCACGTCGATTGCTTCGCGCGCGCGGCCAATCACCTCAAGCCATATGCCGATGCCACCACGAGCGACGCGCAGATCATTCGCCGCCTGTGGCTCCTCATCGACATCGATCCGGTCAGGCCCAAGGGCGTCTCGTCGACGGACCCGCAGCACGAGGCCGCGTTCCGCATGGCGCTGGAGATCCGCTCGTTCCTCGCCGGCACCGGGTTCGGCAAGCCGATCGTCGGCGATTCAGGCAATGGCGCGCACCTCATGTACCGCATTGACATGCCCAATGACGAGCCAGCGAAGATCCTGATTAAGAATTGCCTGGAGGCGCTCGACAAGCGGTTCTCCAATGCGGTCGTGAAGATTGACACGACGACGTTCAATGCATCGCGGATCTGGAAGGTCTACGGGACCATGGCGCGCAAGGGCGAGGACCTGCCCGAGCAGCCGCACCGTCGTGCGTGGCTCGTGCCGGAGGACGCGTGACACCGCTCGGCGTCACACCGCGCGAGGCGCTGGAGGCGCTCGCCGCGTCGGCGCCGGCCGCGTCGCCGCCGCCGGGGCGTCAGCCGGCGCGGCGTCAAGCCGGCGAAGGGCGGGTGATCGAGTTCGACCTGCGGGCGTGGCTCAAGGAGTACGCGGGCGAGTTCGACCTGGGCGAGGAGAAGCAGCTCGACGGCGGCGGCTGGGTGCAGGAAATCATGCCGTGCCCGTGGGGCGACCACGAGCGCGACCGCGCGGCGTTCGTCGGGCAGCGCGCCAGCGGCGCCATCATCGCCGGCTGCCGGCACGACCGGTGCGCCGGCAAGGGCTGGCGCGACCTCCGTGAGCTGCTGGAGCCCGTCGCCGAGCGCCCGCAGCCGAAGCCCGCCACCAACGGCAAGGCCAACGGGCACAACGAGCCGCACCCGAATGCCCCGGAGGAGCCGGAGCCGATCCAGCTCGTCACGGCCGAGGAGATTCTTCGCCGCCCCGGCCGGCAGAAGGTCATCGTCTACCCGACGGGTTTTCCGGGCCTCGACCAGCGGCTAGGCGGCGGCTGGCGGCGCGGACTCATCGCCGTCGTCGCGCCGACCGGCGTCGGCAAGACAGGCTTCGTCGTCACCTGCGGCTTTCGTATGGCCCTTGCGGGGGTTCCGGTGTTGCTCGTCGGCGGCGAGCTGGACATGGACGAGAACGCGATGCGTTTCGTCGCGCCGGAGATCCAGACCTCCGTGGCTGACATGGAGTGCTGGGAGCCCGACAGCAGCGACTGGGCTCGCGCCGCGGATGCGGTCCACGACCTGCCGATCTATCCCATCTACATCGACGGCCCCGTCGAGCGGGAAGCCTTCGCAATCGTGGACCGATACATCGAGGCGATCCACGCGCGCCACCAGCAGTACCCGTTCGTCATCGTCGACTACCTGCAGCTTTTCGCCGGTGAGGAGGGCGACGGCCGCCGACTGTCGGTGACGCGAGTGGCCAGCCTCCTCCGTCGACTGTCCCTGCGCATCAACATGCCGGTGATGGCGGTCGGCTCGGTGTCGAGGGCGTATTACGGAAAGCACAAGGACGACATGTCCGGCGTCGAGGATCCGCGCGCCTGGCTCGCGGCCGCGAAGGAGTCCGGCGACATCGAGTACGCGGTCAGCGTGTTCTTGTACCTGGAGGTCGGCGAGAGCTTCGACGTGTACGGGGAGGCCGATGCCCGCCTCATCATCGCCAAGGCCCGACGCGGCACGCCGGGTTTCGTCGGGGCCAAGTTCCACGGCCCGACGGGCGCCTTCCGCTCGGCCGACGAGGCGATGGAGTCGTTCGGCCCGGCCGCCCGTGACGCCGCCGTCGCGCGGAAGGAGGCCGAACTCCACGCCGCGATCTTGCGGGCCGTCGAGGACACCTTCCCCGCGCCGACGAAGGACGCGCTCAAGAACGGTCTCGTCAAGGGCCACCGCGGCAACCTCGTCGGCAAGGCCGTCGATGCGCTGGTGCAGCAGCGCGATCTCACCGTCCGCCGCGAGCGCCGCGAGGACGAATCCGGAGGACGTATGCAGGTGAAAAAAGTGCTCTACCTCACCAGTCGCGCGCCTGCCAAGACCTCGTTGGATGCGGGTAATGACGACAAATAGATCGCATTCGGTGCGCGGGCCCGACAATCGGGACCGAGCAGGACTGCGCAGGCCCGCGCAGGGACCGTTTGCCCAAAGGTGCGTGCACGGGCCCAACCACTACGTGGTGGGCCCGTGCACGCACACTGGGCGCGGTCCCTTGTTCGGGCCGGACCGAGCGGCGGTTCGCGCACGGCGGAAGCGATCTGCGCTGTCAGGTAGGAAATGCGGCAACTGAACAAAGGGAGGGCGACATCGACACACGCAGTCGAACCTCCCGGGAGGCGGGTCATGGAAGCGATCTCGGTCGATGAAGGCGTTCCGACGGTGTTGTCGTGCCCCCGCTGCGGGTTCGACTACCTTCACCAGGGGCGGATCACGGCGTGGCAGCGTCGACAGGAGGATGCGCACGGAGTCGAGGTCGTGATCGACGGCACCCAGGTAGCGGATTGCGCAAAGGCCGCGGCGGCGATGCCTGGGCGTCGGGACACGCTGTCCATCGCGTTCGTGTGCGAAGGCTGCGGAGATGGGCTCACCCTCTGGATGCAGCAGCACAAAGGGCAGACCCACGTCTGGTGGAACGTCGAATCGACGACGGAGGGAACATGATGCGCGAGCGCCCGATGCACCGCTGGCGCAAGGTGCCGGAGACCTGGAGCGGCTACTGCCGCGACTGCGGGCTCCTGCGCCGCGGAAGGGGGCGGCCGGCGATGAAGGGCAACCGCCGCGTGTGGGTCGACGAGTACAGCGCCGACGGCGGCAAGACCTGGCGCGAGGGCAAGGTGCCGCTGCCCTGTCCGGCGGAGGCCGAGAAGGACCGCCGCTGGCACGAGCAGCGGCGGAAGGCGGGGCTCCCATGAGCAGAGACTGGATCCGCCGTCCGCTCCGGCCGCCGACGCCGACGAGCCGCGACTGGCCGAAGCTGTCGGCCGCCTGCTGGGCGCGCCGGCACGACGAGTGCGACGGCAAGGTCGGCGACCGGCGGTGCGACTGCCTCTGCCACCCGAGGCTGCCAGGGAGCGAGCCGTGAATCTCCTCGTCGAGTACTTCGACATGGTGAACCGCGTCGTCACCGCCGGTGCCGGCTACCCGTACACGCGCACCCGGCGCATCATGGAGCTGGAGGGGATGCTCGAACGCGCCGCGCGCGAGCACGAGAGCGGTCACGCCACGCACAAGGACGTGCTGCGGGCGCTCCACGACCTCGAAGCCGCATGGCTGTACGAGGTCGCGCGCGCGCAGCGGGAGGCCGGGCGGCGGGCGCCGCCCTGATGGGCTGCCAGGCCGCTCTAGCTCGCGCTCTTGGCGCGAGAGCGGCCCTGGCTGGGGTCGGGTAGCGGGTAGGCCGTCGAGCGGCCAGGAGGAGACCGATGGAGAGCAAGGAAGATGCGGGGTACCAGGATCGCATGAATGCACTGGGGGCGGCCCGGATCAGGGCGATTGGGGAGACGCTTGGGCGGCTGGCCCAGGAGGTGCCGGCGGGTGACGCGGAGGCGTCGCTGGAGCACATCATCGCGTCGACGGCGGCGCTGGTGGCGTGGACGCACTACTACCTCGACCACCTGCCGCCGTCGAGCCGGAAGGAGATCATCGCGGCCGGCCATGGGATTCGCGAGGACGTGCTGCCGCCGGTCACGTGGTTCGAGTGGAACTCCGAGGAGAAGCCGGAGGGCGAGCAATGAGCCGCGACGAGTACAGCGCCCGCATGACCGAGCGCACGAAGGTCATGGTGAACGCCATCATCGAGGCGATGAAGCCGTATGCACCGGCGGATCTGGAGACGGCCTCCGAGGCGGCGAAGGAGTTCGCGCTGTCGACGGCGGTCGCGCTCATGATCCTGGCGCGGTTCTACGGCGACGGGTTCTCTCCGGCGCACCGGATGGAGATCCTGCGGCTCAGCCTGGAGATGCGCAGGAAGGGCTTCCCGAAGGTCTCCGACGACGACGGCAAGCTCATCCCGGACGAAGCCGCGGTGGCCGAGCTGTGGACGCGCGCCGAGAAGGTCGAGGGGGCGCTCATCGAGCTGCTCAAGCTCGACGTCGTGCGGCACCGCGAGGACTGCGAGGCGACGGCGCAGCCGATCCTCTGGGAATTCGAGCCGGTCCCCGAGGGCAAGACCCGGCGGCCGTCGGGGTGCACCTGCAAGCTGAGCGGCATCTTCGAGGGGCTGGAGGAGATCATCGACGAGGCTCGCGAGGAACTCGCCGAGGAGATGGACGCCGAGGTCGAGCCGTGAGGTGCGTGGCCTGCAACGAGCCCGCGATCCGCGGGCGATCCTTGTGCTCGACCTGTGCTGGCGGCGAGGACCGGCCCGTCTGGGGCGAGTGCAACAAGGCGTACGAGGACGGGTACCGCGCCGGCCGCGCCGATGCAGGAGTCAAGCTCGACAAGCTCATCGCGGGCGGGCACGTCCTCCACCGCTGGGATTGCCGCACGGTGAGCTGGGTCGACGCGCCGGAGCGCGGATTCAGGTACACCGGCGCGCCGTGCAACTGCGGTCTCGAAGAGCTTCTCCGATGAGCGCCCACGACCAGAAGATGGAGGCGCAGGTGCTCGCGCGCGTGAACCTGGTCGCCAAGATCCTCGTCGAGATCGAGGCGCTGACGACGACCCACGTGTCGCAGCACGAGGCGCTGCAGGCCGGCACCGTCGCGCTCCTGGCACTCGGGCGCACCTGGCTCGAACGCTGGCCCGAGCGCTCGCGCGACCGGCTGATCAAGCTGTCGATGAACTTCGTCCCGATCTTCGACAGCGCAGACGAATCCGAAGACGATGAAGATGGCGGCGAGACCCTCCAATGACCACGTCAATGACCTTCAATGCCGGGCTCGAGGATTGGAGGGCATTGCCGTGAGCGAGCGAATCACGGCATCCGAGGTCAAGGTCGGTGAGGTCGTCTGGTTGCCGTCGGGGGATCCGCTGTTTGTCGCGCACGTTCAGACCTTCGGCGACCTGAAGGTCTCCGTGAATGGCTACCGCCCGAACGGCATGTACACGCACACGAAGCTCTGGGTCAACGAGCGCGTCGTGCGCATTGCCAGGAATCCTCCTCCGGCGTCGGGCGGCAGGCCGTTCCGGCTCTTCGAGGACGAGCGCGAGTGGCTCACGCCGACGGAAGCACGAATCCTGGCCCGTGGCTTCGTCTCGTACATCGACGCAGACGCCAATCCGAATGCCAAGCGCAGCCTCCATCGAGTCATCATCACGCGCTCGTACTCGCGAGAGGGCATCGCGGTCTGGGCCTGGAATGACGGGCATGCGATCGAGATCGCGGCGGCGCTCGCCAAGCGACGCTGGCCGGACATCTTCGTCCGACGCGAGAACGACTATTCCAAGTTCAATCGAACGAAGTCCGGTGACGTGCGTTGGGACGCGCTTTACGCAATGGAGGAATGGCCGGCTCTCGAAGGTTACGCGCACCGCGGGCAGCGGGCCGTGGTGGTGCCGCGATGAGCGAGCCCATCCTGGCCGAGAACGTCTTCACCGGGGACGTGATCTACCTGCCAGTCGACCCCGGCCAGCCGCCCGACCCGCTCTTCGTTGCGGGGATCGACCGTCGATTCGAGCTGGACCAGCTCCTCGTCTTCGGCTACCGGCCGGACGCCGAGTTCTCAGAGCACCTCTGGTCCAACCGGACCGCCATCGAACGCATCACGGACTATCCACCGCCATTGCCATTCCAATTGCCGAAGCGTCCATTGCGGCTGTTCGAGCAGTTCCCGGCTGCCTGGGCCAATCCGTTGACGGAGTACGAGCAAGGGATCATCGCGGGCGGCATTCGCTCGTGGCTGCCCCGCTACGAGTCGATGGAGGCCGTCCCGCCTACTCGCATGGGCGGGTACCTGACCGGCTACACGCTCTTCCACGTCACATTTCACACGCCGCAGGGGCACGACCGCGATGTGCTCATCTGGGGGCGCGTGCGCGTCGAGGCGATCAACGTTGCCGCCGCGGTGGCCGCGAACCTGCGCTGGCACGATGTCTTCGATTCGAAGGACCTGGATTCGGTCTACCGCGGCATCGCCCGATCGGTCGGTGTCGACCCGCACCGATACGGCCGGCACCGGCTGCACGAGAGCTATCCGTCCGAGGATGCCGAGCACGCTCACCACCGTGTTCTCCGTCTATTCGAGGGCAGGTTCTACAGGACGCAGGGCCGATTCATCAGCAGGGAGCGGGTCTACACCGCGGAAGAGCAGCACGACGAGATCCGTGTCTATGCCGTGCGGGGCATTCGCTCCATCGACGTGAGGATGACATGGTGACGCGCCCGCCCCGCGACCGTCCGCGCCGCCTGTTCGAGTCCTGGCCCGACCCCGAGCTGGCGCCGAAGCCCAGGCCCGAGCCCCGGCCGCTGAAGAACGCGATCCGATCGTACGGCGACTACTGGCCGCGGAGCCGCTACGGCTATGGGCGTGAGAACCGGCTCTGGCGGATGCAGTTCAGCTACGGCGGCTACTCCGACGCCAAGGAGGTCTACGTCTGGGCGGACAGCGAGGACGACGCCCTGGAGGTGTCCGCCGACGTGGTGAAGGACTATTGGCCGGGCATCTTCGTGTCGGACGAGGAGCTGCGCGAGCGCTACGAGGAGGCTTGCCGCGAGGAGGGCATCGACCCGAGGGAGTATCCGCCGTACGGCGTGATCCGCGCCGGCCCGCACGAGCGCGCCCTGCAGCGGGCGGAGGAGGACCTTACGTACACCGAGTCTGGCTGGATCCCGTCGGAGAACTGGTGGATGGACGAAATCACGGACGAGGAGACGATCCGCCTGGCGAGGCGAGGGAGGCCGAGATGAAGGACCGACCGAGGAGATTGTTCGAGCCCTGGCCGGACGCGCCGCCGCCCGGCCTGCCACCGCTCAGTCAATGGAAGCGCGAGCCGCCGGCCTCCTGGAAAGGGTGCCCGCGCCGGGTCAAGTCCTATCACCTGGTCAAGTCGGACCCGCGGCGCGGGTCGTACCTCTCCGTCTCGCTCAACGCGAAGTGCGAGGGCGGCAAGCTCCTCGGCTACGAGGCGGCGTTCCACCACCACCCCCGGTCCCTGGTCTTTCTCCACGAGGGCGCGGGCGCCTACAGCCTCATCAGCCGTCGAGATTTGAGGGGCAAGCCCTTCCGAACCCCCGGCAGAGCCAAGGAGGCCGCCGAGAGGTGGATGCGCGACCACTGGGGGACAAGCGAGGAGCCGTACACGTTCGCGGGGGTGCGGCGATGAAGGACCGTCCGAGGCGGCTTTTTGAAGAGTGGCCGGATTCCTCCCTGCCGCAGGACCTCGTCCTGCCGCCGCTCAGTCGGTGGGCGCGCGAGTACAGGAAAGGGTACTGCGACCGGCGGAAGCCCTCCTATCACCTGCTCGGCCGCGAGAGCAGGCGCACGCTCATCTCCATCTCCCCCAGGTGCCACCACTCGCCCAGCTACGAGGAGCGCCCATACAGGGGATACGGCGTCGCCATTCGCTACGAGGAGGGCGCGCTTCATCCAGTCGGGCCGGTGTTCCGAACGCCGGTCGCGGCCCGCCGCTATGCCCAGACGTTCATTGCCTTCAATCGCACCTTCCGATCCCTCGACGGAGCGAGACCATGAAGGACCGCCCGAGGCGTCTCTTCGAGTCGTGGCCGGACCCGGCGCTGGCGCCGAAGCCCCCGCCCCTGAAGGCCGACGAGCAAGTCTACGAGGACCTCTGGCTCTGCCTCGACTGCGTCTTCTACCTGGAGAATGGCGAGCTGCCGGAGGACCCTGCGCGCGCCCGGGAGGTCAAAGCCGGCGTGCGCCATTGGTCCCGCGTTGGCCATTTCGCCAATGACCGCTATGGCCAGCCTTGGTATTGCCAGCGCTGCGGGCACGAGGTCGTCGAGTGCGAGGGCGGCGGCGAGGCCGAGTACTGCCATCTTGAGCCGGAGCGCGACGAGGACCACGAGGCCGTGTACGAGCCCGGCGAGAGCGAGGGCAGCGGCCACATGGAGTTTTCCAGGTCCTACTGCGATTGCTGCGGGACCGGCCTGGCCGGCGAGCGCGAGCGCTACATGGTGTTCGGGAAGAGGTGGAGGAGGCCGACATGAGGCGGGTCGTTAACCTCGACGAGCCGTGGTGGCTGATCGTGGACGACCGCTGGGTCGCTTCGGCCCGCTGGCACCTGGTCATGAAGCTTCGCATCGCGAGAAGGCGCAGGAGGCGCAGGTGAGCGCCTACCCGCTCGACGACGGCTTCGGCGGCTTCTTTTCGCGGGTGCCGCCACCGCCGTGCATCAAGGCCGGTTGCCGGCACCGCGCCCGCTACCGTTGCGACCAGGAGCTTGGCCGAGCCAGGCCTGGCCGCGGCAAGGTCTGCGGCCTGCCCATCTGCTCGGCGCACGTTGCGACGGACAAGGATGGGCGTCACTTTTGTCCCAATCACTCTACTCAAGCGGAGCAGCTCGATCTGTTCGGAGGCCGACGATGATACCCAAGGAGGGCTACATGGCCGGCATCAGGGACTACTCACCACAGAAAGCAGTCGAGATCTCCTTCCCGAAGGCTGGGTGCTCGTACTACGACCCGGTCTTCGGCAACAAGGTCTATCGCGTGACGGACGAGAATCACGGCACGCAATGCGTTCACTACTACTACTGGTCCCCGGTCTTCAATTGCGACGAAACGAAGATGCTCATCTTCCGCGATTGGAATCCGTGGATCTTCAATTTCAACGACGGCGAGGCCAAGCCGGCGTTTTCGCTCTGCGACGTCGACGGCGCGCCACGCATGAATGCCATGTCCGCGCAATGGACGAAGGCCAATCCGGATGTCCTCTTCACCCTGGACGACGGGAACGTCATCTACCGCATTGACGTGACCGCGGGCCAGGCGACGCAGTACCGCTCGTTCCAGGCGGAGCTACCGGGCTACAAGCTCGACGAGCTGAACATGGCCGACAGCGGGCTCTGGTACTCGTTCAGGGGCACGGGGCCGAACGGCGAGGAGGTGGCGTGCGTCTGGGATCGGCAGACCGACGGAATCCGGACCTTCCCGAAGCCGATCCAGTCGGGCGTGCACTCGACGCAGATCTCTCGCGACGGCCAGTGGCTGACGGTGTACGGATCGTACCCGGTGGCGGAGACGGCCTTCTGGCGCTGGGCCGACGGGCACATCGAGTGGATCTACGACACGGACCGGACGCCGCACGGGAACGTGAACCACATCTACGACGGGCGCTCGGTGATCGTCGGCGGCTACGCGCCGACCAACGGCATCTGCACGAGGCGCTGGGAGGACTTCAACACGGTGACGCAGATCTTCCCGTTCACGAAGCCCGACGGTACCGACAACTGGTCGATGGCGCACCACGTGGTCGCGCGCGGGCCGTACGAGTCGTCGGTGATCTGCTCGACGTACGGCGGCGACGGCAACGCGGGGACGAACGAGATCATCGAGATTCCGACGAACGGGTCGTCGTTCAGGCGTCTGGCGCACACGTACTCCGCCGGCAAGGATGGGAACTACACCGGCGACAACTACTGGCGGCAGCCGCGGGCGAACGTGTCGCCGAGCGGTCGATGGGCTGTGTGGACGAGCGATCTCGGCCAGGAGGACCGGACCGACGTCCTCTGCATGGAGCTGCCGCCGGACGCGCTGAACCTGTGAGGTAGACATGAGCGGACCGTGGGATCATCTGAAGGACCGGCCGGGGCGGCTCTTCGAGAAGCCGGCCAAGGCGAAGATCCCGTATGTCCCGCAGGCGCTCCTCGATCAGTACCTGGGGACGATCCTCTGGGCTGAGACGGATCATGACGAGTACGACGAGTACGAAGACGTGCCTCTCGAACGGCACTACGACATCGAGAACTTCACGAAGGAGGCCGTCGACCAGGCGAAGCGCGACATCGCGAGCTTCCTCGAACAGGCCGGGGACATGGTCGACGAGCGCGGCGAGGAGAAGGCCATGCACGACTTCTGGCTCACGCGCAGCGAGCACGGCGCGGGCTTCTGGGACGGCGACTGGCCGCGCTACGGCGACCGGCTCACGGAGATCGCGAAGCGCTTCCCGCTCGTCTGGGTTTACGTGACCGACGACGGCGAGGTGGACTTCGGATAATCCGATCAGCGCCGCCGCCGCCGCCGACGGCGTGCCCCCTCAAGCGTTGCCTCGCAGCCCTCAAGGGACCTCAGGGCTGTCGTCAGGGAGCCGCGCGCCGTCCTGACTGACCGCTGGTCCCATCCATCACGTCCACCGCGGTCGAGCTATCGCCTCCAGGGCGTCGTAAAGATGTTCGCGCGCGTAGATCGGGTTGCAGGACCGCATGTCGAAAACCTCCTCATCGAGTTTCGCCGCGGGTGGCGGCGGAGCGCAACTAGGAGTCGGCGCCGTCGACCCACCACACGTAGCCGCAGTCGCCGCAGGTGAACTTGTAGTCCTCGTAACTGCCGCAGTTCGAGACCCAGAGCTGGCAGGTGGCCGTGCTCTTCTTGCAGCTCCGGCAGGCGTGCGGCAGGCCGCAGCCGGCGCGAAAGCTGCCCTCGGACTCGCTCATCGGTCGCGTGTGCGTCATACGATCCTCACGGGTAGATTCTGCTGGAGCCAGGCGACCAAAACCTTGCGGTGAGCGAGGACAATCTGGCGGGTCTCCCGCCACCTCTCCCAGACGGAGATGTTCGCCGAGGCGCCGAGAACCGCGAAGCACGAGGTCATCGGCGCGTCCGAGACCAGGCCGAGGACGATGCCGACGAGGCAGAGGACGAGCGCCAGGACGGTCACGCGCAGGGAGCGCACGCACTGCCGCTCCTCGTAGTCGAGCCGGTTCAAGGCCTCGGCGACCTGGAGGACGGTCGGCGGGTTCATGAGGAGCCTCGCGCCCGCCCCACGAGGCCGGCGGCGCGCGCCTGGCGGTCACGCACCTCCTCGATGGCCTTGGCGATGCGCTTGCGCTTCGGGATGGCGCCGCTCTTGCGATACCTGGCCAGCTCGGCCTCGCGCAGCTCCAGCGCCCGCTTGGCGTGCACCAGGGCCTGCTCGGCCTTGCGAAGCGTGTAGCGCGCGTACCAGACGTCCGACCTGATCTGCGCGAGGACGACGTCGGGCGGCCCGGTGTCGTCGTCCCTGCACTCGTCGCACGGCAGGCCCCGCGAGCAGCCGTGCGCGTCGCACGCGGGGAGCGCCTGTCCGCCAACGTGCACGAAATACCGCGGGTCGTCGGCGTTGTTTGGGCAGCCCGGAACGGCGCAGGCGGTCATTTCGGCACCTTCTCGTCGCAAAAGCTCCGCACCTCGATGGTCCACTTGCCCGCCACGGGGTTCATGACGCTCTCGAACTCCGACAGCGTGAGCCCGCCGTCGAGGTATCGCTGCGCGGCGACGCACCCGGGGCAGGGCTGGGCGACGACGTGCTGCGCGCATGGGTTGCAGAACCTCGACGGGAAATCGCCGTAGATGTCGCACCTGGCGCAGTAGCGGAAGCTCATCGCGCGAGCGCCGCCTCCGCGGCCTCCATCGCCCGGTTGAGGTCGGCCATCACCGCGTGCGAGCCATTCGACATGTCCGGGTGCACGCTACGCGCGAGCGCCCGGAACGCGGTGCGGGCCTCTTCCAGCGTGCAATCGCGCGGCACGTCGAGCACCAGCCACCAATCGATCGGCGGTGGCGCCGTCGGCCCGGGCGGCAGCGCCCGGAAGCCGGAGAACGCCCGCAGCATCACGCCACCGGTGCCCCAGCGCTCGATGAGCCGGATGGCCTCGATGGTCTTGGCCAGCGCGCGCAGGTTGTGCTCGACGCGCCGCCACTTGTCGCACGGCAGGACGTGCCGGATGAACTCGCCCTGCTCGTCCTGGAGGTCGAACTCGACCGCCACCCCCGGATCGTCGGGCTGCTTGGGCTGAAGCCCCGCGACGTTCGAGTAGATCTGCACGTTCCTCGCCTGCAGGATCCGAAGCTCGTTCAGGAGCGAGTCCCGCGCCTGCGCCAGCGACGCGCGAAAGGACGCGTCCCTGCGCCGCCACTTGTCGACCCGCGGATGCCCCGGCGGCCACTTCAACGGATATCCAACGTCATGCACCATCACCGACCCTCCCGACCACAGGTACATCTTGCCCTAGCCGGCCGACCTCCGGCACCTTCAGTGCCCAACCTTTCGGGATAATGAATGATCGGTTCCATGGCGCAGAGCCGGCAGCTCGTCCTCGAAAACGCGGAGCGCCTGCGCGGCGCCCTGCGCCGTGGCGAGCTGCGGAAGCCCCGGTACTGCACGGCCTGTCACCGGGACGGCCGAGTGGTCGCCCATCGCGAGCCGGGGGCTGACGCGCTCGACGTGACGTGGCTCTGTCACCGCTGCGCCAAGCACTGGTCCGAGATCAAGGCTGGCCGGCCGCCGCCGGGCGCCTTCGACGACCGGCCGCGCAACATCGGCCAGCGCCGGCCCGAGCCCATCTACCTCGACTTCCCCGAAGGCTTTTCGCTCCTGGAGCAGGCCGTGCTCGGCGGGCGCAAGCACCGCGGACCGACCAAGCAGGGCTACCTCGTGTCGGTGCGGCAGTTCACGGCGTTCGCCGGGGATGATCCGGCGCGCTGGACCGGCGCGGCGGTCGAGGCCTGGCGCGACAACCTCGCCCAGCGCATGACGCCGCGCTCGGTGAACGTGCGGCTCGGAGGCCTCCGCTACGCCTCGCGGCGCCTGGAGGCCCTCGGGCTGGGCGACGATTTCGCCAGTGGCGCGGAGAGCCTCTCGGCGCCCTACCAGCGCACGCGCAAGGCCATCCCCTTCGAGGCCGCCGACACGATCGTCGCCACCTGCGAAGGCGACGACCCGGTGAGCCTCCGGGACCGGGCGATTTTGGTCCTGGGGTTTCGCACGGGACTCCGGCGCGAGGGCATCGTCAACCTGACGTTCGAAGACGTCGGGCCGGGCCGGAAGCTGCGCGTGGTGCTGAAGGGCGGGCGGTACCACGAGATCGAGGCGGTGGACGATGAGACCCTCTGGGCGCTCGGCGAGTGGATGGAGTGGCTGCGCGAAGTGGGCATCGACAGGGGACCCATCTTCCGGGCGCTGCGCCTCGGCAGGAAAGGCTGGCGCGCATCGAAGCGCGGCCTGGACGCGAGGAGCGTGAACCTGATCGTCGGCAAGCGGGCCAGGCAGGCTGTCGTCGCTGGCGTCTCGCCGCACATCATGCGTCACAGCTTCATCTCCTGGGCGATCGCCAACGGCGTGTCGGACCGGCGGATCATGGCCGTTACCGGGCACACGGATCCGAAGCAGCTCTCGACGTACCACACGGACATCGAGGCGGTGACGGACCCGGTGGGTTCACACCTGCCGCCCTTTCGGAGACGATAGAGCGCGCCAGCGTGCGGACCGTGGGTTCTGGGGGCGCGAGTCGGTCTCCCGTCCCAAGGCCTACGCCTCGGTTCGACTCCGGGGGCTGGCACTACTTCGTGGGCGGCGTCCTCGACGAGAACGGGTACCAAAACGGGTAGCGCGGGCGCGGCGCGGGCTCGCCGCCCGTGTTGATGATGACGGCCCGGCCGAAGACCTCGGTCGAGAAGATGCCCGGGACGTCGATCGCGAGACCGAGGCTCGCCAGGCCCATGTCCTCGCCCGCGTCGCGCGCGCCGCGCGCGACGTCGTCGACGATGGACGGCGGCGAGATCGCCCAGCCGACGCTGGGCGTACCGATCTCACTGGGGAAGTGCGGTCCGCCGTCCGTGTTCTCAGGCGGGACAATGGTTAGCTGGATCGTCGCCTCTCCGAAGGCCTCTTCGTCGAAGCCGACGGCGTAGACAAAGCCGGTGAGCGAGGGGACGCCGAAGGCCTCTTCGTCGAAGCCGGTGGGCGAGATCGCCCACTGCACGTTCGGCGAGCCGAAGGCCTCGGCGCTCGCGATCCCGACCGGCGCGATGGCGAGCTGGAGGGTCGCCACGCCGAACGCCTCTTCGTCGAAACCGGCGGGCGCGACAGCGATCGCAAGACTGGGCGTACCGAAGACCTCGGCGGAGGTGATGGCCGGCGGGGTGATCGAGCCGGCGAGCTGCGGCGTGCCGAAGGCCTCGGCGCTCGCGATCGCGGTCGCGGCGATGGCGAGCTGGAGGGCCGCGGTGCCGAAGGCCTCCTCGTCAATGCCGGCGGGCGCGACGGTGATCGCGAGCTTGGGCGTGCCGAAGGCCTCGCCGCTCGCGATGCCGGTCGGCGTGAGGGTCTGGTTCGGGGCCGCGAGGATCTCCGCCGAAACACCGGCGATCATCGAGGCAGTGGGCCACGAGAGCGACGAGACCGTGTCGCCATTCAGCGTGTACTGGGATTCGTAGCCGGAGGCGCCGCGGACCTGCGTCCATCCGGCGCGCGGCGTGGGCACGCCGCCGAAGCCGGAGGGCAGATAGGCCGCGTAGCTCGCCGAACCGGCGGCCAGCGCTGCGAGCGCGGGCAGCGTGAAGCTCGTCAGCGTGTTGGTCAGATCCGAGGCATTCCTGCTCTGCGCAAAGGCGCCGAACCCGTTGTTGCCCGTCTGCACGACCCCCATGAGCTGGTCGAGCCAGTAGTAGACGACGAGTGCCTGGGCCGGCAGGCGAATGGTGACCGGGCCGGACGTGGGCGCCGCCGGCATCGCTCGGAAGAGCAGCCACCGATAGTTCCCGAGAGACCAGGTCGAGCCCTGCTGCTCCCAGAGAATGCCGTTGGCGGCATCGATCGTCGGGATGGGGCCGCCGCCGGAGGCGTTCGAGGCAACCCACAGGGTGAGCAGCGCGTACGGGTTCGGCGCGATCGGCGAGGTGGTGATGAGAGTGGGGTTGTTCACACCCCCGCTCGTCAGATTGGACGCGCTGATGGTCACGAGGATCTACAATCTGAAAATCTTAAAACTCCCATTGTCCCAACTCACGATAATGTCGCCCCCGCTCGGAGTCACCGGCAGACCCGTCGCCGTGTCGATGGCGGCGATGAGCGGCGAGGTCGTCTCGACGCCGGTCCACTTGTAGAGCACGACCAGCTCGACGGAGGGGCCGGAGAGCGTCGGGAAAGTCACGTCGTTGGCGTCGGCCACGCCGTCGGTGGTCGTCTGCCCGACGAGGTCCTTCGGGGTTCCGATGCGCGCGCCGGCCGCGATGTCGGAGAGAAACTGGTGCGTCGCCAGGTTGGGCGTGTAGGCGGCCGTGTCGACGAGTTGGCACCGGATCGTGTCGGTCAGCCAGTTGATCTTGCCTTCGAGGAACGCCTGACGACCCTTGCTATATAGGGCATTGCTCAATGACCACCAATCACCTTGCAATCATCGCCGGTGTTGGTTAATGATTGCCTATGAGCCGGTACGCGTATACGGCGCTGAGGGAACACCCCCTCCAGCCGTCGAAGAAATGGAAAAACGTGCCAATGCACCGGTGCGTGCTGTTCGAAAAGATCGGACCAGGGACACACCAATGCCATTGGTGCGGCCGGCGGGTCGTTTGGCGCCCCGGTGCACGAACCGCAATCGGGGCGTTGGTCGTCGACCATCTCGACGGCGTTTCCCAGAACAACGACCCGGCCAACCTGGTCCCCTCGTGTCACCGCTGCAACGCGAGTCGTGGCCGGCGAAACCTCGTGCGGGATGATGAGCTGTACATCTACATGCCGGGAAATCGTGGGCGCCACCGGGCGGTCTCGCGGGTTTGTGAGGCATGTGGGGTGACCTTTGCGCATCTGGCCGCCGATCGGCACCCTCGCCGTGGCCGTTTCTGTTCTCGGAGTTGCAAATGCGCAGCGCAGCGCCGTCACAAGAACGGACGCTATCGATCACCGCGAGAGCCGTCGAAGAAGGGTCAGGGCCAGAGGGCAGGGTCGAGGCGGTCGTCCCAGGCGATGGCGATCCGGTAGCGCAGGCGCTCGATGAGGAGGCCGCGCCGGTACATGCGGACGACCTCCCAGACTGGTTTTGCTGTGTCCGTGCCGTCGAGCGCGCGGCCGTGGAAGAGGTCGCCGTTGTCGATGTCGTCGATGCGGACCTCATAGCCTGGGTCGGCCTGGGCCTGGGTCAGCGAGGTGAACGCCGACTGCGACCAGGGCGCCGCGAGCTGTTGCACGCGCTCCATCAGTCCTCCGGGGAGACGCTGGCCGAGACGAGGGTGTTGTCCGCGGTGCCCTTGCCGTAGAGGCTCTGGCCCGGCTGGAGCCGCACGCGGTAGGAGCGCTGGCCGACGTTCACGACCGCCAGGTTGCCGGTCGGGAACTGCGGATCGGCCTGGCTGACGACCGCCGGATCGAGCGAGAGGATCGCCGAGGCGCCGCCGGGCGACACGGCGGTGACGATGGCGATGGCCGGGGCGTCGGTGAAGCCTCCGGCGACCATGGCGATGCCGGTCGGGTCGAGCGCCACCGTGTACGTGGACGCCACGTAGCGCGGCGTGGTGGCGAGCTGCTCGGCCGGCGCGGGGAGCGCGGCCTGGACGGGGACGTCAATGCTGGGGACCGACATCAGGGCCTCCGGAGGTGGTGCCCAGGCGGGGTAGAGGAGATTCGGCGAGCCCTGCTGCGCGAGCCACATCGAGCGCCGCGCCAGGCAGTAGAGGCACCAGACGGCGAGACCCATCACGCCGAAGCCGACCACCGAGATCAGCCAGGTTTTGCTCTCATCAGCCACGCGTGCATCCTATCAGCCAGCGATCTTGGCCGGCGAGAAGGGGTACCAAAACGGGTAGCGCGGCGCGTTCGGCCTCGGAGCCATGATGATGGCATCGCCGAAGGCCTCCTCGGACGGGATGCCCTCCGTGCCGATCACAACCTGGGTGATGAGCGGCACGCCCATGTTGTCGCCCGCTGCGCGCGCGGCGGGCGCCAGCTCGTCGTCGATCGACTCTGGCGAGATCGCCCACTGGACGCTCGTCCCGGGGCCGAAGGCTTCGCCGCTCGCTATCCCCGTCGTGAGCTGAATGCCAATTCCAATGGTCGCGGTGCCGAAGGCCTCCTCGTTGATCCCCGGCGGCGAGATGGTGACCGGCGCGACATTCCAGAGGGGCGGGAACACGGGTTACCTGGCCGCCATCAGGGGTAGACCCGGAGAAACCGGAACGCGCCCGTCGGCGATGGCGTTCCGCGCAGGAGCAACGTGAAGAAGTAGCTTGTCCCGGCCGCAAGCACGAGCCCTGGAGTCGAGAGAGTCAGGGTCTGGTCGGCGCTCCCCACCCCCGTCGAGACGCCGGGGGATTGCACCTGCGTCGAAACACCTGCGGCAGTGCGCCCATAGAGAAAACAAGAGAGCACCACCACCCCGTCCTGATGGAAGCAGTATTCGATCTTGGAAACGCTCGCACCTTGCGGGAGCGGAAGCGCCGCCGACAGGTATCCGTCGCTCGTGCCATTCTTCCATCCCGCGTTCCCGTCGAAGCTGGCGCCGCCGACAGGCAAACCCTGGAATGCGGACGCGTCAATGACGAGCGGCGCGGCCGTGGTGGCGTTCATGTCGCCCGTCGACGGGCCAATCTGCGCCCAGCCGTTGCCGCCTCGATTGCGGAAGGAGATGAGCCGGCGCTTGCCGGCGGCCGGATTCACCCAGCTCGTATCTCTGTAGTAGAAGTTCGTCGGCCAGGTGATGGCGCCCATGACGGCGCCGGAGGTGTTGGCGATCTCCAGCGTGAGAATGTCGCCATCGCGGGCGTTCGTTGGATTCGAGATGGTGAATGCGTTCGTGTCGTTCGGCGACAGGACGCAGTAGTTCCCCTTGAGTACGTCGATGGCGACGGTGGCCCCATAGGTCAAGTTCTGAACGCGATTGACCAAAACACCATGCTCAGTGCTGGTGTGAAGAGCGATGGCCGTGTTGGTATAGGCAATGCCGAGCTTCTGGTCGTCGAGAGCAGGATTCATCTGGTTCTCGTTGTTGATGTTCCGGAACCAGTACCGGCTGTTATAGGCCACGTTGGTAATGAGGATGCCCGCCGCCTGGAAGGCGGAGCCGAAAATATCGCAGTTCTCGACGGTGAGCTGTCCGACGCCGTCGGCGGTGATGGCCTTGGTTCCGGCGACAGCCGCATTGGATTGATAGATGGAGCAATCTCGAATGCGAACGTCGACGAGCTTGCTAGTTCCTCTCAGATGAATGCCGCTAAACCCGCCGGCCTGGTCGCGGAAGGCGCAATTGCGAAGGGTGACCATCTCGACGGCGTACGAGGCTGAATCCTCGATGTAGACGGTGTGGCTGCCCGAGCCCGCGATCCAGCAACCCTCGACCAGAATCGAGCCGGTGTGACCGGTCTTCGTGCCGATGTAAAGGCCAACGCTGCTCGAATTGAGGAGGGTGACGTTGCGAATGAATGACGATGCCGACCACACGTAGACGCCGGAAAAGTCGATGGCGCCGAGAGAGCAGATGGCGCCGCCACCCTTGTTGGCATCGAGGGTGAGGTTCGACAAGAACGCATATTGCTGCGTACCGTCTTGCTTCTCTGGCTGGATGGCGCAGGTGTCATTGAACGTGGGGGTGAGCCGAAGGACCGTTGCGATCTGGCCGGCGCCCTGGAGGTGCGCGCCGTTCGGGATGGTGAGCTTCGTTCCGATCAGGTAGAGGCCGGCCTGTAGCTGGACGATGCCGCCGATCGTCGCGCCGGACGAAGGTAGCGACGCGAGCGCCGCCTGAATCGCGGGGGAGTCGTTGCCTCCGCTCGGGCCTGGCGCCAGCACGGTGCCGGCCCGCTGCGCGCGGTGGCTGATCATGTCCACTCTCCGATGCGGGCAACGCCATTGGCCGAGGCCCAGATGCCATACCAGGCTCCCGCCCAGTTGAGGGTATCGGTGAAGCTTTCGTAGGGGTCGATGTACTCCGTGTACAAGGTCGCCGATACGCCGGCTTGCGGGCTGATGTAGAGGCGCGCGCCGGCCGTGCCTGCCGGGTCGTTGACGATGGTGACGCCCCTGCGCCCAAGTGTCGAGGCCGCGAGAAGCTGGACAGCGACGGCGCTGGCAGTCACGTTGTACATGGCACAAGCGGTCGAGCAGACGGGCTCCGGGCGAACGATGAGCCCGGTGGCGCCGAGGTTCGATTTGTTGCTCGTCACGTTGGCAAAATTGCCCCCGGCCTGGATCATCGTCCGCGCCTGGTCGTCAGGGACCGGGCGGACGACGAGCCCGAAGTAGGACGAGCCTGGCGAGAAGTCGATCACCCCAGCCGCATTGCTTCCTGCGCCGCCAATCTGGGTCCGGTTGGTGGGGTCCGGGACTACGCGGACGACAAGCCCGTTGTCGCCCACGGCCGCAGCGGAATCCTTCACCTCTGCGATCTGGTCGAGCCCGTAGCCGCCGATCTGGGTGCGCTGCCGCTTGGCGCCGCCGCTGACGCCGAGGTCGTCGGCATCGACCTTGTCGCCGCCGACGCCTGGATTCAATTGGATGGTTGAATCAGCCATGGCGCCGCCGCCTGCGAGGGCCGGAGAGATCGTCGGCCTCGCGGAGCCGGGCCATGAGCTTGTCCATCTCCAGCTCGCCGCAGGCGAGGTCGTCCGCGGCCTGGCGCAGCGTCCTCGCGTACTGCCCGGCCTCCTCGGCGAAGTGGCTCGCGCGCTCGCCGGGGTCTCCGATCTTCTGCAGCTCGTCGAAGTCCCGCATCACCGACTGGACGCGGCTCATGGCCCGCGCCGGGTGACAGCGCCGTTGCGGTGGCGCTGCCTCGCTCTTTCTCTTCCTACGAAACAAATCCCGCCACGCCATGCGCCCTCCTTACCTTCGCCGCCGCCTCGGGCCATTGAGCCCGCCGCCCCGCAGCTTCCAGTGCTCCGCGCAGAATTTGTCGACACTCCTCAGGCTGACGATGCGGCAGTGCTTCCCAATGGCCTCCTCGGTGTCGAGGACGTACTTCATGGCCGCACCGGCTGGCTTCTCGCCCTCCGCCGCTTCGAGCTTGCCGACGCTATACATGGCGTTGGAAATGGCCTCCGTGGCCTTTCCGCACATCCCGTCCGCGGCCTTGCGCTTGGCGTATTCGAGCGTCTCGGAGATGATCTTGATGAGCTTCCCGGTCGGGTGCATCAGCCTAGCCTCCGGAGGAGCAAAAACATGCCGCCGACCGCCGCGACCGCGGCCGCGCCCACACCAACCATCATCCCGGTCGACGGTGCCTCACCCGGCGCGTACAGCCCGCCATACTCGGGCTCCGCGTTGTGCTCGTCGTGCCCCTCGTCGTCCTCGTCGTCTTCATCGTCGTCGGCCCCCTGGTAGTCGGGGCCATCGAGTTCGAGGAGGGCGAAGCGCTTGGACGCCGGATCGTCATCGGCCGGAGATTCCGGCGGCGCGGCGCGCACGCACTCCTTGTCGAAGCGCGACACCGTGGTCTTGAGCTTGCCCATGCGCTGGGGCTGCGCGGCCGCCCAGCCGCCCGGGCGCTCACCGGTGGCGTTCTCGTGGGCCTCGGTCGCGCCGGAGGTGCGCGCCGCGTGGTAAAGCTCGACGAGCGCCTGTGAGCACTTCCTCGTGTCGATGAGCTTCCTGGCCTTGTCCGTCAGCTCGTCGAGACGGCCCGACGCGGTGACCATGCGGTCGACGTGCTCTTCGCCGGTGGCGCCGAGGTCTTTCACGCACGCGAGGGTAGCGAACAAGCCCATGCGGCCGCGAGGAAGCCGCATGCGGCCGCACAAGCACCTCCGGAATGGGCGCTACGAATCAACTTGTGGTTGATTGTGCTGCGGTGTGGTGTTTCCATTGCGCGCGTCGGAGGGGTTAATGAATCGGTTGATGGCCTTGTGCCTTTGGGGATTGGCGGGCTGCTTCTCGCCGCTGGTTGTGGAGGGCACGCATTGCAGCGACAAGGGAGAATGCCCGCCGCAGCTCACGTGCGTTGAGGGCGTGTGCCGCCTGCCCGGCACCGTCGCGGATGCGGCTCCGCCGGACGCGTCGCTGCCGGCGATCGCCGACGCTCGGGAGCGTGTCGCCGATGCGCCGCCTGATGCGCCGCCGCCCGCTGATGCGCCGCCGAACGGGCCGCCACCCGCCGATGCGCCGCCGAATGGGCCGCCATGGGTCGGGGTGACCGCCGGGTCCAACAATGGCTGCGCTCTGCATCGCAGCGGGAAGGTCGTCTGCTGGGGTGACAATCACCTGGGCCAGCTCGGCACCGGCCCGGCCTCTGCCATCGCGGCGCCCGGCGTGGTCCAGGGGATCGACGACGCCGTAGAGATTGTCAGCGGTCAGCAGGCGACCTGCGCCCGGCGGGCCTCCGGGGCCGTCTCCTGCTGGGGCTACAGCACCGTCGCCGGCAACGACCAGTTCGCGGCGTCCGGGACGCCAAAGGAGGTCCCTGGCGTGACAGACGCGGTCTCTGTGGCCATGACGGGCAAGCACGCCTGCGTGCGGCGATCCTCGGGCCTGACCCAGTGCTGGGGCTCGAACAGCCATGGAGAGGTCGGCAACGGCGCGACCAGCACCGCGGGCACCTTTACACCGTCGGACGTCGGTCTGCCAGCGGCAGCAATTGACGTCCATGCCGGGGCGATTCACACGTGCGCCGCCTTGCCGGCGCCGCATGGCCTCGCGTGCTGGGGGTTCAACAACCAAGGCCAGCTTGGCGACGGCACAACGATGGATGCGCACTTTCCCAGGGAGACCAGCATCCGCGACGTCCTCATGGTCGCGCCCGGCTACAGCTTCACCTGTGGCCTGCTCTCGAACAGCACCGTGTCTTGCTGGGGCAATGGGGATAGCGGACAGCTCGGCGACGGCATGCTCACGAGTTCGCCCTCGCCCGTCTCCGTGAGCGGCCTCGGTGACGTCGTCAAGCTCTCGGCCGCGCAGGACTACGCCTGCGCCATCGTGGTAACCGGCGGCGTGTGGTGCTGGGGAACGATGGACGCCGGCTCGCCGACGAAGATCGTCCCGGCGCAGATTCAGGGCGTCGCCAACGCGGTGGCGGTCTCGGTCGGCGGCAACGCCTCGTGCGCGCTCGACGGCGACAGCAGGGTCTACTGCTGGGGCGACGACGGGTACGGGGAGCTTGGCGACGGCGTGAGCCGTTTTGGTTTCTTCCCGGCGACCGAGATCCCGCTGCCGCAGCTCTGAAGAGGGGGAGACGATGGGTGGGGAGCAAAAGCACAAGCCGCAACCAGCGCCAAACCTTGGCACGTCGCCGGAACCCGTTTGCTATCCGGTCGACATCGAGGAGCCGGCTCCGCCGATTCCTGGGAACGGCGGGGCGCCCGAGGAAGCGGCCGCCGTCATGGACAACTACGCCGACGACGACATCCCGCCGGAATGGCGCCAGGCCGCCGAGGCGCGGCTCGCCGCCATCGAGCCGCCGCCGGTCTCCGAGAAGGGCGACGGCCAAGGCGACGGCGAAAGCGACGGCATCGAGATGGTCTGGGGCCAGTCGCCCGAGGGAGTGATCTATCCCGAGGGCGCGCGTCGGCCGCCGGCCGATCTGCTCCAAGGCATCGCGCTCGACCGTGAGCGGCGCGTGGTCGGCTACGTCCTCTTGGCGACCGGCGGCCTGTCGCATCTCATGGGTGTCCATGGCGAAGACCTCGGCCTGGAGGGCGACGACTCCATCGAGAGCACCCAGAATCCGCTCCTCGACGGCGACGACTACATCGAGATCGCCAAGGACGTCCGCCACGGCGAGTTCAAGGCCGCGGGCGTCAGCGTCGTCGCCGCTGCCTTGCCGTTCTTCACCGCCGCGGAGATCAAGCAATGGCTGCGCATCAAGAAGCTGCCCATCCAGGGGCACCACCTGGGGACGAACAAGGGCGCCGGACCCTTTGCCAAGCGGTTCTCCAAGATCGTTCGGAAATTCGGGCTCGAAAGCAAGGAGATGTGGAACCTCGTCTGGTTGCCCCACCTCGGCCGGCACCCGCCGGAGTACCATCGATGGGTGATCCGAGAGACGAAACGCGCCGCGAAGAAGGCGAAGACCAAGGAGCAGTTCTTGAGGCTCTTCGACGAGTACGTGGCGAAGCCGGTGCTCGCCAATCCAATGATGTTGCGCGCTGAGTATTGGAGGAGAGTTAGATGAGTTATTACATGTTGCGTCCTTGTGACGTTGGCGAGCCTGGCGTGACCAATACGCACGCCGAGTACAATGGCGAGCTGGACGAACGCTGGATCCTTCTCAGTCCCGGAGAATCCGTCGACGGATGGCCATCCATCACGTTCGAGCGCAGGGGCAAGGATTGGCCCGACCTTCTCGAAAACGATTCGATGGGTGACCTGGTCTCGCAACGCGCGCGCGACATCATCGAGCCCCTGGCCGGCGAGCGGGTGACCTGGTTGCCGGTGTACGTGCGCGCGAAGAAAGAGGGCCGCGCCTACTGGCTCATGCACCTCACGCGCACGGATGACGTCCTCGACATGGAGCGCTCCGACGGCGATCGGAAGTCCGTCATCAAGCCCTTCGTCGACGAGGAGAAGGCGAAGGGTCTGCATCTTTTCACCTGGGATGGCGACGAGCGGATCCTCGTGTCCGAGGAGCTGAAGCGGGCGGCGGAGGCGGCGGGGCTGTCCAACTTTGCATTCACTCCCGCCAGTGATTGACGGGTGATTGAAGAAGGGGGGCAATGCAGATGGAAGGGTCGGGGGCCACGATGAAAAGGGGAAATCGAGGGGAACGAGGACCGGTTGTGACGACGGTCGATTGGACGGACGACATCTTGGCGAAGGAGGCCGGGCGCTGGATCGAGGTTCTGCGCAGCCGCAGCGATACGCTGGTGCAGGTCGGCCGAACAGTGCTCGCCAGGAAACTTGGCCAGGCGCTCGGCAAGGCCGCCGACATGGTCGAGTGGGCTCTGCGGAGCCACCAGCAGGGCCAGTAACGGTCGATCCCCGGTCACCGCGGCCACCGCCACCGCGGATCCTGCCACGGAAAGTCCTCCGGCCGCTCCTGGTAGAGACGCTCCGCGAAGTCGCGGGCGGTGCGGGCGGTGCGGAAGCGCACGCCCTCGTCGGAGTAGAAGCCATAGATTCGGCGCATGTTCGCGCGACTGGTGAGGCGCACGGTCCAGCCGCCGGAGCTTTTCCAGCGGCGGCCCGACGAGGAGTGGTAGCAGCGCGGCATGATCTCGATGATCGGCCAGCCGCGCGGGCCGAGGAGCGAGTACTTGTAGCTCGCGGCCTTGGGCCAGGCCGGGCAGTCGTCTCCGGTGCCGGTGACGCGCCAGTCATCGAGCGGGGGGAGATCCGGCGGTGGCACAGGCTCGAAGAGGCGACGGGGGCGGTCCTTCATCGCAGTCGCTCGGGGAGGAGGTTCATCTCGCGGGCGTGACGCATCAGATGTCGGTCAACGGCGCGCTCCGCGTGCCGCGTCTGGGGCCACTGCGCGCTCTCGGTGTCGATGGTGGTGCCGCAGACGTAGCAGCGATACGCCCGCCGCCGGCTGCCGGCCGAGACGCCCCACCACCACCTCGGCCGACCGCCCCGCCGGCCGGCGTAGCGCTCTCGGGCGCGCGCGAAGAGCTGCCGACCAATATCCCTCTCCTCGTCGGCGTCGAGGGGGCGCGGCGGCGGCGGCGGCGGGGGTACGGGTAGGTCAGGATCGAAGAGGCGGAATGGGCGCCGCCTGCGGCGCGGGCCGGCGAGGCCTCGGCGCTCGGCCCGGGCCGCGACGACCACGAGCGAGCCGGTCAGGATGCCGACGAGGAGAAGCGTTTCCATCGTTCGAGAGCGCGGCCGCGCCCGGCGCCGGAGGTGTCGGGATGGCTGCCGCCCGGCGCCGGGCGCGTTCGAGCAACCTAGCGGAAGCGCCGACGGCGGCGGGCGCCGTGCAGGCCCTCCCACCACCGCTGCTCGCGTTCCTCGTGCTCCTTCATGCCCTGGGCCGCGACGTCGATCATGCTCTGCGGCATCTTCCACATGCGGCCCCGGCCGACGAAGCGACCCTTCGCGTCGCGCGCCCGGCTTCCGCCGCCGCCGCGCCGCTTGCGCTTGCACTTGCTGCGGCGCCTCGTGCCGGGCTCGACCTTGCAGACGCAATTGCCGATTGGCCTCTTGAGCCTCCCCCATGTGCACTTACGCTTCGCCATGTCCTCGCTCCTTGCCCGACTGCCTGCACGGTAGCCGGTGCGCGCGCGGCGAGCGAGAAAGGCTCACCGCACCCGCGTCGCGACGCGGGCGGCCATCTTCAGGAACCGCCGCCGCATCTGCTCGGTGAGGCAGGGCTCGATGTTGCCCCACACGCGCGACTTGCGGAGCAGCTCCTCGGGGCGGAGCTTGTAGCGGTCCTTGCGCCGGGTGATCTCGTAGCGCACGTGGTTCAGGTGCGCCGTCTGCTCCTCGGGCTGGCGGACGTACGCGCAATACCCGTGCGTGGCTGTGCTAACGGAGCCCTGTGCGCCGGGCGACCTCGTCAGCGGATCGGACACGTGCGTCAGCTCGTGCGCGATGACGTCGCGGATCTCGTGCCGCCAGCGGCGGCGCTGAAGGCACTTCGTGTCGTCGAGGCCAAGCTGGACCTGATAGATGACGCCGCCGCGGACCTTGAGCATGTGCGTCGCGGCATCGAGCGGCGCCGCCGAGACGGGACGGTCGGGGCCGTGCCCGGTCGTCACGATGATCGGCACCTGGAAGCGGCGGTTGCTCTTGGGATCTCGCGCGGCGGCCTCGGCCGTGAAGCTCAGGCCGAGGTAGGCCGGCGGCGGCTGACCCTTGTCGCTGATCGGGCTGCAGCTATCGAGGCCATCGGCGATGCGCTTGGCGGCCCTGTCGATGCTCTCGTAGTCGAGCTTGATGCCGCCGGTGCGGCGCTTCTCGAACGCGCGGAGCTGGCTCACGGGAACATCCTTTCCGGCGCGACCCGCGCCGCCATTTGAAGGAACCTCCGCCGCTGCAGGTCGGTCAAGCAGCGACGGATCGCGTTCCACGTGTCCGACAGGATGAGGAGGTGCTCGGGCCGAACTACCACCTTGTACTTGCGCCGCATGAGGAGCTTCTGGTGCGGGTAGGCCATGATCTCGTGGCGCACCTGATTCAAGAACGCGCGCTGCTCCAGCGGGTGCCGCACGTACCGGCAGTACGTGTCCTCGTCAGCGCCGCGCGCGTCAGGCGGTCGCTTCCGTTTCGAGATCACCACGTACGGGTCCGATGCGTGGGTCAGCTCGTGCGAGAGGACACCGCGGAGGAACGCGCGCCAGTCCTCGTGGGTCGTGCAGGCCTCGGGGTTGAGGTGGAGGATCACCTCGTCGTGCCGGTCGTGGCGATACTGGAACGAGTGGGTCTCCGCCCAGCCCGGCGAGCCCGGCACCGCGTGATCGGGGACGACGTTGACGTCGACGGCGCGGGTGGCGCCGGTCCTGGTGTCGCGCACCGTCGTGTTCGAGCGAAAGGACTTCCACGGCGGCTTGACGAGCACGCCGTATGCCGCGCAGGGCTCGAACTTCCGCGTCAGCGACGAGCTGAGCTGCCGGACCTTGCGCTGGTCGAGCTTCACGCCGCCGGTTCGCGCCGTCTCGACCGCGCCGAGGCGCCGGCTCATCGGCCCTCCGCGGCGACACGCGCGGCCATGCGCAGGAACCGGCGGCGCTGCCTGGGCGTCAGGCAGGGTTCGATCGTCTTCCAGTCGCGCGAGGCCTTCAGCAGATCGGCGGGTCCGAGGTGCTGCAGCCCCGGGAGCTTCATCAAAAAAGCCTCCATTTCGTATCGGATCTGATTCAGATGGGCCGTCTGTTCTGCGGGTTGCTGAACATCCTCGCAATAGGTCATCGCTAGCCGCCGAGCGGTGGCCACCGGCCGGCGACGAACGACGCCTGGATCCGAGGCGTGTGTCAGTTCGTGCGCCATTATCTCGGCAATGACCTGAGTCCACGCCACGCGACTGCCGCACCCCTCCGAGGCGGGCGGAACGGCGAGCGTGATAGCGTCCGTCCTGAGATCCGGCTGACTGCGCCTGGACTTGGTAGTGGTAATGGCGAGCGGGTTGCGCTGGTTCCCTGGGTCAGGATTCCGTTGCGCGCGGATGACGACCTGCCTTAGCCCGCCAGTCTTCGCATCGCGCACCGTCGTGCCGAGACGGCCTCGCGACAAGCGGGTCTTGGGCCGCACCTTCCCGCGCGGGCAGCCCACGTGGGTGAACCATTTCGTGACGACCCGACTCGTGAGGCGCTTGATCCGCTCGTAGTCGAGCTTGATCCCGCCCGTGCGGTGCCTCTCGAATGCACGGAGTAGGCTCATGGTGTCCTCGTCAGGGCCGCCCGCCAGGCCGGCCCGGGATCCGTCCAGGTGGACGTGAGCGAGGCGCGGCAGCGCGCGGCCAGCTCGCCGTTGAGCGGCCAGGTGCGAAGCTCGCGGATGGCGGCGCGCACCGACGGCCCCTTCCGCTCGATGAAGAGCCCGGTCTCGCCCGGGCGGACCACGTCCTTGGCGGCGCCGACGGGCGTGGTGATGATCGGGCGCCCGCAGGAGAGCGCCTCCAGGACCGGGTTCGGGCCGCCCTCGGCGATCGAGGCGCAGGCGTAGGCGCTGATGCCCGCGTAGAAGTCCTTGGCCATGCGCTCGTGCGGGATGCGCTTCTGGAACGGCTGCACCATGAACGGCACGTTCTCCTGCGCCGCCGCCAGTCGGAGGAGGTTCACGCCCTTGTAGTCGTCGGCGAAGCAGTCGGTGTAGTCCGAGCCGCACCAGCCGAGCGTCCACCGGTCCGGGTACGGCTGGAGCGGGAACAACCCCATGTCGACGGTGTCCGGGCAGACGTAGATCGGCAGGTCGGTGAACTCGCCAAGCTCCTCCTTGAGCGTCTCGTTGGCCGCGAGGATGCCGTCTGCGAGCTTGCAGGCCTCGGCGAAGGCCTGCGGCTGGAGGCGCCAGCAGGAGTGGCTGTAGACGCCAAGGAGCGCCCTCGGCGCCTCGACGAGCCGGCGGAGGTAGGGGAGATCGAGCCACCAGAGGGAGACTAGGACGTCTGCCTGGACGGCGGGCTGGCATTCACGGTCGGAGATGCGCACCTGCCAGTCGGTGAGAACGCGCGCGATCTGGCGGGCCTTGATATCGAAGGCCCAGTCAAAAACCGACACGCCGATGGCCAGGCGCGGGCGCGGGTCGTCGTCGTCGAAGGGCTTCTGCCCGCGCGGCCAGGCGCGGCGTTGCAGGAGCCGGCGGAGCATGGGGACAGTCGGGATCACGCCCGCCCCGTGATGAGAATCGGCACCGCGATGACGGCGAGCGCTGTCACGGCGGCCACGCCGATGAGCGCCCAGGATTTGCGGCTCGGGCCGTAGAGGTCCTCGTCGTCGTCGATTTCCAGGACCGCCCCGCGACGAGTCATCACGTCCTCGTCGGTCCAGCCGCGGATGGGGATGCGGTCGCGGCGGACGCAGCGCCGCCGGAACTTCGTCATCTCGTCGAAGGTCTCGAAGGACCTCTCGGCGACGGAGCCGCGGAAGATCTTGTCGAAGGCATCGCCCTTTCGCTTGTCGCCGCGGAGGTGCGCGTCGGCCATCTGGATGTCGTAGCGGGCCGTGGCCAGCTCGCGCCATTGGCCGATGGAGCACTCCGGCTCGCGGTGATACTTCTCCAGTGTCTCCTGGACGTGCGCGAAGTCCTTCACGGCCCACTCCGCGTGCTCCTTCCCCGTGCTTCCGAGCCCGTCGAGACGGAAGCGCCCGTGGCTCTCGCTCTCCTCGGGATCCGGCGGCACCTCGGGCGGCCGCTCAGGCTCGGGCTCCTCGCCGCGGACCGGCGGACGGAGGCAGGGCTCGATGCCCAGGACGACCTGGGAGATATCGGCGAGGTTCTGGCCGCGCTCCTGCGGCGCGAGGCCGGCGCCGTAGTAGTGGACCTCGGCGCGCGCCCGGGCGTCGATGAGGCCGCGAACGGCGCCGTAGCGGGCCATGCACGGTACATCGTCCCGCCGCGCCTGCTCGGTGTAGTGGGCGACCTCGGCGCGCAGCTCTTCGAGCTTGGAGGAGTGGGTCTTCTTCGTCGACACTAGCGTCTCCTCCGGCGCGGCGGCCCGTCGAGGATGAGCCGCTTGAAACGCTCGGTAGCGGGGTCGATGTCCTCGGTCGGCTCCATCTGGTGCGTGTCGAACAGGCACACGCGCTTGAAGAGCGCCACCTGCCCGCCGAGGGTGCTCTCCGCCGCGGTGATGCTGCTGCCGAGCGACGCCGAATACAGCGACGAGCCATGGCGCCAGTGCTCGTCCGCCGCGGAGACTGCGGCCCGCTCGTCGAGCAGGGTGTCGAACGCGAACTTGCAGCGCCGCCCGCCGCGGAAGCCGCCGTCGGCGTGCCCCTCGAAGATCGCCGCCTTGCTTCCGGCCTCGTTGACCTTGACGCTCGCGTGATCGCGATGGGCGTAGGGGTCGGAGCCGAGGGTTCGCTTCATCGCCGCCTCCGGCGCGCGCCGTCGAGTTCGAGCCGCGCGAAGCGCTCTGCCGTCGGGTCCTCGGGCGGCTCGAACTCGCGCGGATCGAGGATGCAGTACCGGCGATACTGCTTCACGACCGCCTCCCATTGCCGGTTGATGGGCTTGAAGCGATCGCGGGCGGCGTCGTGTGCGTCGGCATTCGCAGCATCGTGACCGGCGCCCCTCCCGAGGCGCCAGTTCGTCGTCCACCGGCTCATGCTGCCGGTGGCGGCGAGCAGGTACGTGATCGCCCGCTTGCAGTTCCCGCTGCGCACGCCGGACGACGCTTCGAGGATGTCGTGCACCGTGGATTCCTCCAGCTCGCGAAGCTGGTCGAGGTGCTCCGAGACGGAGCCGGCGAGCCCGCGTCTCCTCACGGCCGCCTCGCCAGCTCGACGATCACCACGAGGCCGACGATGCCGGCGACGCCATAGGCGAAGAGGTGCCACATGTTCGTCTTCACGCCGGTGGCATCGGCCGTCTTGATTGCGTCGTAGACAGCGGTGAGGGCCCGTGTCACCTCGGGCGCGTTCTGGGCGAGGTAGTCGACGTCCCCCGAGGTCACGGCCTCGTGCTTGGTGCCGGGCACGAGCGGCGACAGGATGGGGTCGAGCGCGAGGCCGCGCGCGAGGGCCTCCTGGGCGGCGCGCGACACGGCGGCGACGTCGTTACCGGTCACGTACTCGGGAAGGTAGGCCGTGCGGTAGCGGTAGGCCGTGAAGTCCGACGCCCGGTGGTGCTCGTAGAGATAGGCAGAGACGTCGCGGAGGAGACCGTGCAGGCGCGCGGTCACCACCTGATCGATGGTGCACACCGACAGGCCGGTGATTGTGTCCTGCGGGCAGGCCATGCCCGGGAGGATAGGGCGTCGCGTGAGGCGACGCGAGGATCAGCGGCGGCGGCGGCGGCCGCAGCGCGGCTTCTTCCTGCACTTGCCGTCCTTGCGCCGACCGAACTTGCACTTGTGGTTCTTCCAGCGTCTTGCCATGGCGATCCTCCTTGGCTTAGCGCCGACGGCGCGGCCCTCTCCTGCAGCATCCCTTGCGGCGCCCGGTCTTCACGACCCCGTACTTGCAGCGGCGCTTCCGCCTTCTCGCCATTGCCCTATCCTCCTTCAATCAACCGTTCACTTCTTCCGGCGGGGCCGCTTGTTCTTCAGGCATTGACCCTTCCGCCTGCCTCGCTTCACGACCCCGAACTGACACGCCTTCGCTCTGTGCTTCGCCATCCCGATTCTCCGTTCCGCAAGCAAGCTTGCACACCCGTGTTCCCGCCGTCCAAAAAGGATCGGCGGACCTACAGCGCCGGCCGCACGTCGCCGCGCAGCCGGACGGCGCGCACGCGCGGCATGAAGCCCGTGAACGCGCACGCCTCGCACTCTGTTCCGCGACACATCGGGCACTCGACCCACGGCGACGCGCTCGGCGGATAGTGCCGCGCCGAGAGCCCGTCCCTCGACCACCCGCACCGCGGGCACGTCCCCATCGTCCCGCCGGCCGGCCGGAGCAGCGAGCCCAGGCACTGCGGGCAGGCCTTCGGCGTGCGGCCGCGCAGCGCGAGCGGCGGATGCGCGAGGTGCAGGTCGTCCCGCGGGCACGATTCGTCCCGACACCAGCGCGTGGTGTCGAGCGGGTCGTTCATGCCCGCGCCCCCATGCCCACCTTCACTGCCTCGGCGATCGCACCCGAGGCCGGCGAGCTGAGCAGGTCCAGAAGCTCGTCGGTCGAGATGCGGCCGAGCACCCACGACACGAACGAATAAGCGTCGCCGACGACCTCCTGGGCGAGGAACTTCTTCTGGGCGAGGAAGGCGTCGGCGACTTTGCGCAGTTGCTGGCGCGACGGCGGACACACGCGCTCAAGCTTCCCGCCCACCACCACGCGCGTGGCGTTTGCGTTCGTGGCGCCGGCCCGGCAGAGCTTCTTCCAGCGGGGGAGCTGCTGCTCGCGCGGCAGGCGCGCGAGCCGCATGGCCACCGTGTACGGCACGCGACCGTCCGATACCGCCTGCCGGATGGTCGTGTGCAGGCCGAGGAGCCGCTGCCAGTTGTGGATGGTCTCGGCCGAGACGCGGAAGTCCTCGGCGACCTCCTCGATGGTCGCCCCGTGGTCGAGGGCGCGCTGCGCCTTCGCGGCCTTGATCATCACGCCGTCGGGTGTCCGGTGCTCGTTCTCGGCGATGGCGTGACCCACCCAGTCGGCGTCGACGCCGTGACGGACGATGATCGGCGCGCGCACGCGCACCGCCGAGCCCGCGGCCTTGAAGCGCCGGTTGGCCTCGATCGCTGCCTTGGCTCGCTGCCGGCCGACGGCGACCTCCAGGTCGGGCCCGTTCCGGCGAACGATGAGCGCCTGGAGGATCCCGCGCTTCATGATCGAGCGCACCAGCCACTCCTGCACGGGCAGATGCACGCGCTCGTCGTAGAGCGGGTGCGCTGGATCCGTCACGAGCTTCAGGCTCTCCGGGTCCACCAGGAACGCGCCGGAGATCACCTTGCCGCGCAGGGTCGGGCCGGCCGGCGTCGCCACCATCGGAGGAAATGTTAAGTTGCAATCCCGCCAAGCTCAATTAGCTCGTCGGAGCCCACGCGTAAGTGAGGTGGGAAGCTAGGCTATTCGTCAAGGCCGCGGAGAACGTCGAGAACGGCGCGCACCGGATCGGTGAGCGCGTGGCCGAGGTCGACGACGGGCTTCATCTCGGGTCGGTTGAGGAGGTGGCCGGCGGCGGCGCCGAGGACGCCGCCGAGGACGCCGCCGAGCGCGGCGCCGAGCTGGCCACGCCCGCGGCCCAGCTTGGCTCCGTGGACGGCGCCGTGGCGGAGGAGGACCCGCAGGCTCGGCGCCGAGGTCACAGCCGGCGGCGGCGCGATGGCGCCGGCCAGCGTGGCGGCGCTCGGCTGCCGGCAAGTGGCTACGTGCTCGGCGACCTCGGCTTCGAGGGCGGCCTCGTTGCCGCAGCGGCCGCAGGTCATGAAGACGCGGCCGCAGGCGCGCGGGCAGGTGGTGGTGAGCCAGTGGCTCGGCGGGCGCCCGCAGCGGTCGCAGCGCATGCCGGCGTGGTTTTGGAAGGTGCCGACCATGGAGGAAAGGTTACGTCGGATCGCCGGGGAGCGGCATGAGCCATTTGATCTGCTTGTAGGCGGCGACGGTCGCGGGGCCGGGGACCCCGTCGACGTCGATCTCGTCGAGCCCCTGCTCGCGGAGGACCTGATTCATCGCCGTCTGCCGGTTCTTCCACTCGATGACGTCGGCGCCCTGCGAGAAGTCGAAGCTCTCGGTGCCGTACTGCCGGAGGTACTGGTAGATCTGGTCGCCCGGATCGCCGGGGCCGCGATCGCTGGTCTGGTCGCGGTGACCGAACATGCCCACGCAGTCGTTGCCGCCGGCCGCGAGCCGATCGATCTCACCCACGTACGGGTACTGCGTCTGGCGCCAGATGCCGAACCGCTGCGCCAGGACGATCCCGAGGAGCGTCGCCGTGCGCATCTGCCAGTCGTAAACCGAGCCGTCGGAGTCCTGGTAGATCTCGATCCCGATCGACACGTCGTTGATCGTGGTCGCGTGGTAGGCCGCCTCGGTCTGGAGATCCGCGCAGCAGGCGATCGTCCCGTCCCAGTCGACGACCAGGTGCGAGCCCGCGTGCGTGTCGACGTCGGTTCCCCAGGCGTTGCAGACCTTGAAGATGCCGCCCGTCGACGGGCCGCGACCCGGGCGCACGGTGACGACGAGCGGGTCGGCCCTGGTCATGTGATAGAGGATCGAGCGCACCCAGCTCGTGTCGCGCGCGCGCCGGTCGCCGTCGCGGATGCGGAGGCGCGCATCGTCGAACCAGTTCCTCACGTTGAGCCAGGGGACGCGGACGATCTCGCCGCCGATGATGAGGCCGCTCACTTGCGCTCGCCGAACTGCACCTTGGCCCCCATGGGCAGCTCCTTGCCCGTGAGGACGTTGCGCATGTAGATGGCGTCGGTTGGCGAGATGCTGGGTGGTGGCGTCTCGCGCGGCGGGCGCGGCTTGGGCATGTACTCGCCAAACGCGATGGCCAGCTCGCGCTCGTGGCCTTCGAGGGGGAGCTGGCCGTGCATGAGGATGAGCGCGGCGTTGGCGAGGTGCTTGACCGGCCAGTGTGCGGCGCCGGTGTCGACCTCGGCGATCGCGAACTGGGCGATCGGCAGGAGCGCGCGCACCAGGCGCATCGCCTCCTCGGTCTCCTTGGTTCGCTCCTCGGCGGCGATCTTCGATCGTGTGGCCATCCGGGCCATGGCGACGTGAAAGGCGGCCTGGACGAAAATGATGACGAGAAGGAACGTGACCATGGCTTCTCCTTGTTCGCTGAGAAAGAGCGCGATCGAGTTCGAGGGGCTCACTTGGGTTTCCCGTTTCCGTCCCCCTCCTCGGGCACGGGTTCGGGCGGCAGCTCGACCTGCATGCGCTGGAGCGCGTAGGCGTGGACGTACGAGAGGAGGGGCACGAAGAACATGCACCACGCACCGGCCAGGATGATCGCGCCCGCCGTGCGCGCGCGGTAGCCGAGGAACGCGACGTCGAGGACGTACGCGATGATCCCACCGTACCACGTCGGCGCGCAGGCCGGGCAGCACGCCCACCTCGAAAGCCACGGCGGATAGCGGCGCCACAGCGGCCGCGTGACCATGGCCAGCGCGCCGAGGTAGTAGACGACCGCGGCCAGGACGGGAACGACGACCTCGGGCGGCATCATCCCTCCGGCGGCTTCTCGCCGAGGCGGTCGTAAAGCTCCCCGGGCAATTTCTCGATCGGCCCGTCGACGCCGATGCGTCCGGTCCACCGATCGCAGATGAACCCCGGCAGAACAAAATCAGCCCGCGTGCCGCCGGCCAGGCAGAGCCCCGAGATCGGCGGCTTCACCGCCTCGTCCATGCGCCGGAGGACGCGCGCCACCTCGCGCATCGCGTAGGCGAACGGCTGGCCAGCGTCGAGCCGGCGCGCGAGCAAGGTGCCGGCGTCCGCCTGGCGGCGGACTTGATAGTGCTTCTCGGCCAGGCTGCCGCACTCCCAGTGCGTGCAGTTCCAGCAGCCGTGCTCGCGCACGTGGATCCGGTTCTTCGGCACCGCCTCGATCGACGGGTGCGGCCCCGGCGCCTCGGGTCCTGGCGGATCCGGGTCCACCTCCGTCACGAGCGCGCTGCCCTCGGGCTCCACCATGGAACTGCACGCTAGTGCGGCGGTTCCCATCCGTCCAAAAAGCCTCGCCCTTCTTTGACGGGTTGGTGGCAAAGGCCGAGGGTCGCGGCATGGCTCAGAGGAAGATCGCGCGGGAGCTGGACGCGGCGAAGCTCCAGCAGATGGACGGCCCGCTCACGGTGACGCTGCACCGGATCGAGAATGGGCGGTCGATGCCGATTCCATTGCCGGTGAAGCCAGGGTGCGAGGGCGAGGGGCCCGGGCGCGGGTGGACGCAAGACGACGTCCTGGCGATGTCGACGAACACGCTGATTCTCGATTGGGCCGGCGGCGGGAATTACATGGTGCAGGTCGCCAATGACCGAGGCCAATCGCTCCAATGGCAGATGTACTGGAACACGGTGCAATACCCGCCGAAGATCCCGCCGTCTCTGGCGGGGAACGTCGACGCGAAGGTGATCCCGCTCCAGCAGCCGGCCCCGGAGACGGCGCCGGCCGTGCCGCCGGTCGAGGCCGTGGCGGTACCGGTTGTGGCGGTGGCGGCGGGCGCGCCGCCGATGGTTGCGCAAGGAGGAGGACCGGCTATGGCCGACTGGCAGCAGAATGTTCCGCAGGGCTACCCGATGCGTGGCGCGGTGCAGCCGCCGCCGCCGCAGCAGTACCAGGTGCCCTACCAGCAGCAGGCGTACTACCAGCCGGCCTACTTCCAGCCGGCGGGCGCGATGCCGGCGGTCGGCTACGCGGAGCGCTACGCCGACCGCTACGAGCGGCGCGAGCACGAGCGCGAGGACGCCGAGAAGGCTCGCGTGCGCGGCCTGGAGGACGAGCTGCGCCGCGAGCGCGAGGAGCGCATCAAGCGGGAGGCAGCCATCGAGCGCGAGCGCCTGGAGCACGACCAGAAGCAGCAGCTCGCCGAGATGCGCGAGGCCATCCGGCGCCTGGCCGAGAAGCCGGCGCAGCCCGAGGGCGAGACGGAGACCGTCAAGATCCTCCGCGAGCAGCTCCGCGAGCAAAACGAGCGCATGAACCGGGCGCTGGAGGACATGAAGGCCAAGCAGGCGTCGGACTCGATGACGACGCTCATGGGGCTGTTCATGCAATCGCAGTCGGCCGCGCAGGCGCAGATGACGACCCTCCTCGCCAAGATGGGCGAGCGCCAGCCGGACCCGATGCTGCCCATGATCATGGAGCAGTTCCGCCAGGCGCAGGAGTCGAGCCGCGAGCAGCTCCGCATCCAGGCCGAGGCCGCGCGCGAGGCGACCCGCACCGCCGTCGGGCCCAAAGACATCGTCGATCTCACCGAGAAGCTCCGCGCGTCGAGCGGCGTCGACACCTTGCTGAAGTCGACGACCGAGGCCTACCAGGCGGTCTTCAACATGACCAAGTCGCAGGTGGAGATGATGCGCGACCTGGCCTCGGGCCCGCCGGAGCACCCGGCGCTGACGATGGTGGGCTCGGCGCTCGCCGGCATCCAGGGCATGGCGCAGAACTACTTCAAGATGCGCTCCGACGTCGCCGACGCCGAGGCGCGTGCGCGGGCCTCGGAGGCGCAGGCGATGGCCGGCGGCGCGCGGCCGCAGCTCCAGGGCGGCAACGTCGTGCCGCTCCGCCCGGTGCCCGAGGAGCCGCAGCAGATGGGCGGCATGACGATGGCGCAGGCCGAGCGGCACCTCTTCGGCATCCCGCCGGTCATGCAGGCGGTCGAGAAGCTGCGCACCGGCGTCGCGCTGGGGAAGGTGACGGTGCAGGACACGGTGATGTGGCTCCGGAACGCGCTCCAGCAGATCAAGGCGCTGCCCGGCGCACGGGCGCAGGTGAAGGTCCTCGACCTCCTCGAAAACGGCATGTACGACGATTTCGCGCGGGCGCTCATCCCGAACGCGCCGCAGGCGTTCATCGTCGAGCTGGTGGCGGCGCTCGGCCGCATGATGGCCAACCCGAATGCGCCGGTCGAATCCCAGGCGCCACCGCCGCCGGCCAAGCCGGCGAAGAAGAGGAAGAAGAGGGCGCGCGGCGGACCCGACGAGCAGGACGACGAGGACGATGACGAGGACGACGACGAGGACGACGAGGAGGAGGATGATTCGGCGTAGCTTCCTCGCGCCCGCAGGGGGGCGGCCGTAGGCTTCCCCCATGCTGAACCAGCAGGTGTCATTTCTCGGGCGCAATGGCGTTTCGCTCCTCGGCAACCACGTCCGTGTCGCGTCGACGGCCTCGGTGTCGCCGCTGCGCACGGCCTCGCTGGGGGCGGTTCCGCCGTCGTGGGTCTCGGCGAACTCGCGCGCGGCGGTGCTGAACGGCGCGACCCTCGGCATGTGGCCCTCGCCGATGCCACAGGGCTGGCGGCCGTCTTCGTGGCCCGCGCCTCTGCCGGTTGTGCCGCCGGCCAGCTCGGCGGCCGACGCGGCCACCCCGCCGTTGCCGACGCCCGCCGCGGTGCCGCTCCCCGCGACCGACAAGCGCTGGGGCGTGGTGCCCGGCTGGGGCTACGGCGTCGAGGGCCGGGCGGGCGTGGCGCGCCCGTGGGCCTTCCCGTGGGGTGATTTCGTCGACAAGGGCATCGACTTCGTGCCGAGCCCGCCGACGTTCGACAACTACGTGCGCAGCCGCGGGCTCGGCGGCATCGGCGACACCGACATCGTCGACTACGTGCTCAACGGCCCATCGGCCTGGGTGCTCTTCATCCTCCGCATGGCATCGGCGGGCCTATCGGCCTTCCACGGCTACAAGCGGTCCGGAAAGGTGAGCAGCGCGGCGCTCTGGGGCATCTGCGGCGGCATCGCGCCGGTCATCACGCCCGCGATCGCGTTCGCCCAGGGGTTCGCCAAGCCAGGGCCGTCGGCGGCCGTCGCCGGGTACTGGTGAGGGCCACGCCAACGGAGGTGGCGCTGGTGACGCTCGGTTCCAGCAGGAAGAGCCACGCCGCCGACCTGAAGGAGCGGCGCCTGGAGCTACACGAGCATCTTCACAACGTGGCCGAGTTCCTGGCGAGCGGCCAGTGCCCCGAGGCGGCCGGGGCGCTCTATCGAGCCCACCGGACCAAAGGGCAGGCGGATTCGCACGCGAACGCCAGGGCAGGCGGATTCGCACGCGAACGCCGCCATCGCAAATCCCATGGGCCGTTCGCCGCATCGAATGGCGCAAAGCTACGACGAGGGCTACCTCTTTGGGACCACGATGGCGTTCAATGACAAGTGCGTGCTGAAGCGCGCCATTCCCGAGACCTCGGGCCGGCATCTTCGCCTCGTGCCGCTCGACGGCCCGCGCCGCCTGAGGCCACGGTGAAGCGCGCGATCGACGATCCGCTCCTGGCGGCCACGAGCGAGACAACTCCCCGCATCATCTGGGGAGAACTCGTCGCGGTTGCTGCCATCGCCCGCGGCGTTGACCCCGAATGGATTAGGACCCCCGCCGTCCGCGCGCGCATGAGCGCGGCGTATAACGCGGGCGAGCCGGCATGGATGGTCGTGGATGAGCTGCTCCTTCGCTGGGGTGGCGTGAAGCGCGCCGAACGCGAGGACGCCGACAGCCCGGCGGCCCTCCAGCGTTTCCGTCGCAAGAAGAGGGACGACTAGGCGATCACGTCGAGCTTCTTCGCGAACTTGACCTCGCGTCCGAAGTTGTCGCCGGGCAGCGTCGTGTCGGCGGAGATCCACTTCTCGGGGGAGCCCTTCGGGAGCCCGAGGACCGGGTAGATGTGCGTATAGTTGTCGCGTCCGAGGAAGTACGGGCTCGTCACGCGCAGGCGCGCCTCGATGCCGTTCAGGATGGCCAGCGTCGCAACGACTCCGGCGTGGTCGTCGCAATCGCCACCGCCCATTTCCAATGTCGTTCGCGCTGATTGGAACAGGTCGACGCTCTCGACCTTGCCATTGGCGAGCTTGTGCGGCGCGATGTCACCGGTGTAGCGGACGTTCTCGCGCACGTAGTCGTAGATCGCTTTTGCTTCACAGGTGTCGTCGCGGGCCTCGCAGTGCTGCGTGATCCGGAGGGCCAGGCCGCGGAGGTACGGCAGGTCCTCGCCGCTCGTGCCCTTGGCGATGAGCCCCTGGATGATCGCGAGGCGTTCCTTAATCGGCAGGCTTTTCTTGTGGTAGGTGCGGACGACCTTGCCCTCGGGCGTGGCCACCTCGGTCTCGGCGAGTGGACGCGGCACGCTGGCCGAGGCCCTCGACGCCCGGCCGAGGCCGCTCTTCCGGGTGATCATCACCACGCCAACGCCCGTCACCGCTGCGGCGAGGATCGAGACGCCGATCGCGACCTTCCCTGCGGTATCCACGGCCGGAGGCTAACATGCGTGCCGCCGTGGACGAGAATAGGGTCAGGCCATGAAGAGACGCAGGAGGCGAAGGAACCTGGGGCTCACGCCGCTCTCGCCGTGCGAGCGGCTCTGCATCCCAGGACCAGGAGGGGAGTGGCGGTTCTCGTCGGAATGCCGCTCGAAGTGCTGCAAGCGGGCGGCGGGTTGCCACGGGGACGGCGAGCTTCGGGGAGCAGACGGCGGGAGCCAGATGCCGCTCGTCTTCGCGGCGGCCGTCGGTCTCGGCGGGCTCTACCTCATCTACTCGAAGGTGACGGGGTGATTTCATGCTGAATCAAGAGGTGTCGCTCCTGGGCTTCCCCTTCGAGGGCGGTCGTCGTCGTCGCGGCATCGGCTTCCCCTTCGAGGGCAGTCGTCGTCGTCGCGGCCTCGGCTTCCCGTTCGAGGGAGGGCGGCCGGCCGGATGGCGCAGCGGCATGGGCTTCCCGTTCGAGGGCTCAAGCCTCCTCGCGGGAGGTGGCTGCGCGGCCTGGTGCGACGCCGAGGGGCCCGAGTTCAACTACGACTACTGCTTCGACGGCAACATGTGCTGTGGCAGCTCGACGGGCTGCTCGATGCCGCCGTCGAGGGACGACCTCGATCCGGCAATCTGGTGCGAGCTGACGGGGGACTGCGGCGGCACGACCACCACCACGACGGACACCAGCCCGTCGGGGCCGAGCTGGTACTGCACAGTCTTCTCCATCGGCTGCCCGAAGGGCACCAAGGGAATCATCGACACCAGCGCGACGGTGACGCCGGCTGCAACGGGCGCCCTGTGCTCCCTCTGGAGCGGTTTTTGTCCGAAGATCCCGACGCCGGGCGTCGCCCCGCCAGCGCCAGAGTGGTACCAGTCCACGGGCGGGATGATCGCCATCGGGTTCGGCGTCGTCGCCACCGGCGCCCTCCTCTACGCGGTGCTGACCTGATCGGGAGGAGACCATGTTGAACCAGCAGATCTCATTCCTCGGCGCGATCGATTTCTTCAAGGAGGCCAAGTGCGCGCTCTTCCCGACTGACCCGGTGTGCCAAGCGACGACTCCGGCGCCGGGCGCCACGGCTGAGCCGACGCCCTGGTACAAGACGACGGGCGGGATGATCGGCATCGGTGTCGGGGCCGCCGTCGTCCTCTACGTCCTCTTCAAGAAGTGAGCGGAGAGTGGACTGGACTCAGATCATCAGCGTTGGCGTTCAGGCGGTCCTGCCAGGCATCCTCTGCGACGTGGCCGACGTCGGCTGCAAGCCGGCGCCTCCGCCACCTCCGCCACCTCCGCCACCGCCACCCTGGTACCTGTCGCCGGTCGGCATGATCGGCCTCGGCATCGGGGCGCTCCTCGTCCTCGTCCTGGTGGTGAAGTGAGGCGTCCATGTTGAATCAGCAGGTCACACTCCTCGGGGCCGACACGACCCCGCTCCGCTGGTACCAGACAGGAGGCGGCCTCGCCGCGCTCGGGCTCGGCGTCTTCGTCCTCGGCTACCTCACCTACCGGATGGTGCGGTAATGGGCATCCCGATCTGCCTCGACCCCGAGGGCATTGCCCAGAACATCGGCCAGACGGCGTCAACCGCGATCACCGTCGTGACCGGGCTGCTCTCGGACCCGAACCTGCCCGCATTCCTCGACCGGCTCTACACGGTGATGACGCTGCCGCAGCAGGAGCAGGCCGCAGCGGGCGGCGGCACGGGCGGCGCGCTCGGCGATTTCATTCTGCCGATGGACCTGTACATCTTCGCCCGCCGGCACCCGGCTATCGCGGCCCTTGGCGGCGCCGCCGTTTTCGTCCTGCCGCTCCTCCTCGGCTACTCGATGGCGCGGCGACGGTACCGCCCCCACTGAGCCCATCGCCGGCCGCGGGCTGGGCCATCGCGCGGCGCACCGCCAGGACGTCGAACCGGTACGTGTCGCCGATCATGATCGACGGCACCTGCCCCGAGCGCACGAGGCGCATCGCCGTCTTCCGGGAGACCGAGAGGTAGTTCGCGAGTCCATCGAGGGTGATGAGCGGCGAGACCGGACCGTCGGTGGCAAGGGCGCCCTTGCCGGCGCGGATGTTGAGCGGGTCGACGGGTTTCTTCACGGGCTCGACGGTAACGCGCGTCCGAGCGAGCGGGCAAGGAAGACTGTGCGTGACCCTGTGGGTCCCTCTGGGACTGTAATGGCCCCTATGGGACTGTAGAGCCCCTTTCTCGTCGGATTGGGGAGGGCTCGCCATCCTCGGGGCCATGGCGACCATCGTCTATCCCCCAGGGTACATCCGGCCGGACGCCGTCTACGCGACGGGCGTCGTCAGGCCGATGATCCGCGCCTACGACCCGGTGGCCGAGATGCAGGCGGTCACCTCGGCGTTCACCCTGTCGGGCGCGGCGCCGCCCGGGCGCTTCGCGACGTCGAAGCACCTCGCGCCGATCCAGCCGGTGCGGCCGGTCTACGAGGTCAATCAGCGTCCGCTCATGGGGGTGGGGGCGGCCTACCTGCGGGGGCGGAGGAGACGGTAATGGCGAGCGTCTACACGATTGACGGGGTTCGTCGCAAGCGGCGCGGCCTCTTCGGCTTCAGCCTCGGCGACGGCGGCGCGAGCTGCAAGCGGGTTCGCACCCGCGGGCGCGGCTGCTCGATCGAGATCTGCCAGAACAGCCGCGGCCGCTGGCGCTTTCAGAAGGGCACGCGGCGCTGCCGCTGAGAAAGGGAACGGGCAATGAGTGAAGAGAAAACCCTCGGCGACGGCGGCTCGAACCTCGGGCGCTACGACACCGTCGACTTCTTCGGCCTCGACGACATGGGCGAGCCGTTCGGCCTCTCGCCGATCTACGGCGGCATGGTCGGCTCGGGCGTCGGCACCATCGCGTCGATCTGGGCCCGGTCGAGCCCCAGCCTCGGCGCCAAGTCGGAGCTGATCGGCCTCGGCGCCGGCCTCGCCGTCGGCGCCGCCATGGTCGCTTTCCCCTCGACCCGCTACTCGGGCTGGGTGGCGATGGCGAGCGCCGTCCTCAACAACGGCCTCCGCGCCGCGGAGTGGGCGTTCAAGACGGCGCCGGCCGCCGCGACGACGACCCAGGGCGCCCTCGGGCGCTACTCGGTCTCGGCTCTGAACAGCGCCGCGGGCCTCGGCGTCTACACGGCCAAGTCGCTGAACGGGCCGCCGCAGGCGCAGCTCCTCGGGGCGCCGACGACCCAGGCGGCGATGGCCCGGAACTACGGATCGACCTACCTCAATCGGTAGGTGAAGGGATTGGTGGGCGCCAGCCGCGTGCCGGCGTCATTGGCGTGAATCAAGGAGGCTGATTATGGCGGGCACGGTTGGAACGGCACCTGGAACAACGACACTGCAACTACCGTCGGGACAGGTGATCCAGATCAATGATTGGATCGATGGTTGCCACTATGCCGGAGCTGAATGGCAGAATGGCGACACGTCCCCATTGAACATCTTCAGCTCGGGCAAGTCGCAGCCGATCGTCGGCGGCGTGCGTCCGCAGCTCAGGACGGACTGCAACATCCCGAGGAACGGCGACTCCGGCCTGCCGGCGTCGTGGGAGTTCCTCGTCTACTCGGTGGGCATCGAGCTGGCGCGCGCGACGCGCGTGACCGGGACGGCCACGAACCCGATCGCGACGGACATCTCGGATCCGGTCGCGTACAAGACCTTCTACACGCTCAATCGGTCGCTGTACTTCGAGTACAAGTACAACAACCGCATCTACATCGAGGCGATCATGGAAGACCTGCCGTCGGGCTCCGGCGCGTTCTGGCAGGGCAACACCGTCGCCGACCTGGAGGTCGTCGCCAACGGGCCGCCGTCGCCACGCGACCGCTGGGCGCTGGTCCTGCCGCTCGACGAGCAGGAGAACCTCGGCTACACGATGATCGGGTCGCCGGAGATCGCGCTCGTCATCAGCCAGAAGGCGTCCGACGCGGCCGGCTCCCCGCCGGGCGCGAACCTCCCGTTCGTCGACATGCGCGTGAAGAAGTTCGGGCTCATCAAGCGCAACGTGTAGTTCTTCGACAGCCTCGCGTGCCGGTGTTGCAATGCCGGCATGCGCGGTTCCGTCAACATCATCCTCCCCGACACGTATCCGATCCGCACCTCGAAGTTCGCCAACCGGCGGATCAATCGGCGCTCGCCGTACGCCATGCAGGGCGAACTCATCGTCGCGCCGTCGACGAGCGGCAAGTCGTTCGACCCGTCGATGTTTTTGAACAACCAGGAGTTCCCGTTCGAGGTCCTGACGATGGTGCCGCGCGTCGTCTGCCTCGACACGAACGGCATTCCGATCGCGGACCCGACGGGCATCCCGAGCGTCTACAGCTACGTGTCGATGACGATGAAGCTCCTCGGCGTCGCGCGGGAGATGACCAAATCGAACTCGCGGCTCCTGGGCCTCCTGCCGCTCGATGCCATGGAGATGGACTTCGCGTCGCCGCTCTACATCGAGCGCAGCGAGGGCTTCGACGTGACCATGTCAAACGCGCTGCCCAGCTCGGCGGCGGCTGGCGGCGTCCGGATCTCGATCTCGTTCCTGGGGTCTCTGATCGAGCTGTCGGAGCGGTAGTTGGCGGTTCTCGACAACATCACGCAGTTCGGGTCGCGCCGCCTCTCGGTCAGCCCGAGCGACGCGGCGGCGATCGCGAGCGCGCCGTTCGACGCCATCGCCGAGGTGCGCGGCTACGTGATCGGTCCGTCGGGCTCGTTCGGCTTCTTCGCCAACGACCGGGCCGGCTTCTCGACCCAGGCCACCACGCCCTTCGGCCTCTACGTCGACGCGCTCGCGGTCCCCGCGGGCGCACCGTTTCGCATCTGGCTCAACCACAACCAAGCCCTCTGGGGCCTGGCCTCCATCGAGGCGACCCCGGACGCGCCGGATCAGGTCGTCTGGGCGACGTTCACGGTCCGGTTCGTGCCCCTCATGGTGAAACCCGAGGAGCGCGACCCGTTCGCGGACGTCCTCCCCGGGCCGAACGGAAACGGACCGCCGCCCCCCTTCGTCGGTCCGCGGCCCGTCTGGACCAAGGGGTAGTAGATGCCGACGCCCGGCGTCATCGCGGGACCGATCAAGCTCGGCCGCACGATCGTCATCGCGGGCACGCTCACCAAGCTCGACGCCGAGGCTCCGCCCGTGGCCATCCCGCTCGCGACGCTGACGCCGGTCCAGATCTCGCAGCCGACGACGAGCGGGCTCATTCACGCGCGCTGGGTCCTGAAGTCGACGGTCTCGACGAACATCAAGCAGGGCGGCCCGGCCGGCGCGCCGGCCGGCGACTACTTCGAGCTGATTCCCGGCGTCTACTTCTTCGTCGACGTCGAGCGCGTCGCCGAGGCCTACCTCTACGTGGCCGTGGCGGCCGGCGGCGAGCTGCGCATGACAGAGGTCTCGCGTATACCGGGATCGTAGGAGGTCGGGGATGGCGATGTCAGGGTTCAGCATGGGGCGGCACTCGCAGTACGAGTACCTCTTCGAGATCGCGGGTCGGTGCCACACGAGCGACGAGGCCTACAGGGTTCTGACGACATACCTGGAGGAGCGCCTGTCGAGCGCAGAGGGCGCAGAAACTCTCATTTCTCGGCTAACGGCGCGGGTCGTCGGCACGAAGAAAGAAGTAGAGGACGACGACGACGCGAACGAGGAGCGGATCGCGCTCCAGGAGGCCGAGAAGGAGCTGGAGGAGACGAACGAGCGCCTGGCGCAGATGCGGCGCGAGGTGGCGTTCCTGGAGCGCGTGCTCCTGGTCCTCCAGCCGTTCCGCCGCTACGCGCACCTCCCCGACCACGAGGCCGCCGAGGCCTGCCAGCGCGAGGAGCGGGCCCTCGACCTCATCTTCGGCGCCGAGAACTACCTCCATGCGGGCAACACCGTGCCCGCGCAGCACTGGGCCGAGATGCGCCGGCACCCCGACTACGACCGCGTCATCTTCCCGCATGTGACGCACCTCCTCTCGGCGCGCGCGGCCGGGCCCCTCCGCCGGCCGGCGTTCCTCGCGGCCATCGAGGGGCTCCTCTTCGCCTCGGAGCCCAAGCCGGAGCGGAGCGACTACGAGGAGCTTCCTCGCCCGACCAGCGGCGCCTCGCTATCCTCGGTGACATGACGAACGGTAAGGACAACTGCTGCATCCGGAAGATCGGCGGCGCGCCGCCGCCGCCGCGCCCCCCGGCGCCGCGTCCGGGCCCGCGTCCGGCCTGGCCCTTCCCGAGGTGAGCCATGTCGACGTGGATCCAGCTCTACGAGGCGCACCGCGTCTCGGCGCTGACGGCCTGGGGCTACTGGAACGAGGAGGCCGGGTCGGCAAACATGTCGGCCGGGTTCGCCACGACGCTGATCGATAGTTGGCAGGCCATCGGCCGCAAGGCGCTGACGCCCTCGGGCATGATCCCCGGGTCCGGGTCCATGGTTCTCCCGTCGCAGAGCCCGTACCAGGCCGCCGCGCCCTTCGTTCAGCAGCAGATCGATCACCTGGAGGAGGACCGCTCGGTCATCGCGTCGAACTGGGTCACCGACCCACAGCGGATCTGGAACCACGTCTTCCAGCTCGCCTCCGTTCTCGACGGGGGCGGGATCCCGTTCCCGAGCCTCATCGACTCCTTCGTCGAGTCCGCAAAGGACGCGGCGACCTACGTCAAGGACACGACGGCCAAGGCGATTGACATCGTGTCCCCGGCGGTGATGACGGCTCTCAAGTGGGCCGGGCTGACTATCCTCGGGCTCGCCACTCTCTACGTCGTCATCAAGGCGGTGAAGTAAGGTACAACTTGAATCATGAGCGCCCTCATCCCCTACACCGACTTCGACGAAGATCTCGACGCCGACGAGGAGGACGAGGACCTGGGCGCGCCCAAGGATCCGACGGAGCGGCTCAGCCGGATTCACACGAACCTCATGCGCACGATCTGGAACCGCGAGGCGATGCAGCTCCGCCTCGCGGGGCGCCTCTTCCATGCGCAGGCCGGCGACATAAACGGCGAGAACATGCATGAGGTCTTCCTCATCCTCGATGACGGCAAGGGTCTCGGCGAGGGGCCGGCGTGGCACGCGAACGTTCGTGCGGACTGTCGCGAGGTGCGGCTCCTCTCCTGGACGAGCAAGATGGACTGCCCGTCGTTCTCCCTGCCGGCGGGATCCCCGGCCGTCGGTGGGTCATGCCTGGGCGCCACCGGTGGCATGACGCTCGTGCCGACAAAGCAGCTCGTGGGGGCCCGCAGGGCCGCCTCGAAGATCAGCGGCGAAGCGGTCGTCGTCGACAACACCGTGTGCGGTCGCTGTTATGCGCTCGCCGGCCACTACCAGCACACGGCCAACCAGGCGGAGGCCGTCCTCCGCTACGAGTGGGTGCGGGCTGCGGTGGAGGACGGGAGCTTCGTCGAGTGGATGACGTACGCGGTGGAGAGCGCCGACTACAAGCTCGAAGGCGGCCGGACCAAGGAGAAGGACATCAGCCCCGAGCGGATCGATCGGCGCACCCGCTTCTTCCGCATCCACGATGCCGGCGACTTCTACTCATTCGCCTACCTCAAGGCCTGGAACGACGTGGCCAAGGGTCTCCAGGAAATCACTTTCTGGGCGCCGACGCGGATCTGGGCCACGAAGGCCGGGCTGGAGTGGGTGGCCCGGCTCAAGCTCGCCCCGAACCTCATCCTCCGGCCGTCGAGCTACGAGATCAACGCGGCGCCGCCGGCCCTCGGCGGAAACTGGGACGCAGGATCGACGACCATCGTCGGAGGCGGTCCGCCGGAAGGCAATCGCGGGATGCGGCCTGAGCTGGAGGAGAAAGTGGCGCGGGCTGAGGGACGGCGGCCGGAGCGCACGGACGGCGGCCCCGACGTCCGCTACGACTGGGACTGCCGCGCGTACGCCAAGGCCAGCGAGGAGCACTCGTGCCGCGAGGCCGTGGCACCGGACGGCAAGAAGGGCTGCCGCGCCTGCTGGATTCTTCCCAAGGAGCGCATCAACTACGCCCTGAAGGGGACCAAATGAAGCGGCCGAAGAAGCGCAGCGGCCCGCCCGCGAGGGGGCCAAGCATCGGGGTGCGCCCGCCGGAGATCGAGTTCGAGCTGAACCCGGTGATCGACGAGCGCGAGGTCAAGGTGCACCAGGCCGCGAAGAACTGCCCGAGGAAGCCGACGGGCAACTGTCCGGTCCAGCTCGTCTTCAAGGACCGCCGGCCATTCCTCCGCCTCTGCGCCGAGCCCAGCAAGCCCGGCTACCTCATGCCGGTTTCGAGCGTGTCCGACGGGATGGCGAAGGGCGACGAGGCCTGCGGCTGCTGGCGCGCCAAGCGGCTCGGCGTCATGCGCGAGTGCTGGCCGAACCAAGACCCGGGTACCGGCGAGCTGGGCGGTGACGAATGAGCTGCGGTTGCCAGCACGCGCTCCAGGATGCCGGCGACCCCTGGTACTTCAACCCGCTCTACCTCGGCGGCGTCGTCACGCTCGCGCTCGGCGCGCTGGTTGCCGGCATCGTCGCGGTCAACCGCGAGCGCCCCGGCTTCTCAGCACCAGCCCGACGGCCACGCCGACGACGATAATCACGCCTCCGCCGATGGCGATCGCCTTCCACGGCATCCCCTCCTCGACCTTCGGCGAGGCGGCCGGCGGCGCCCACTCGTCGCAAAGCGGGTCCAGCTCGCACGGCAGCCACGGGATGGACTCCTCGGGGAACGGGCCGTAAAGCTCCTCGCACTTCAGGGTCTCGGGGTTGAGGACAAAGTGCACCGGGCAGGGTGGCAGGACCGTCGGTTGCGTCGTCGTCGGGTCCGGCGGTGGATCGCCGGCCTCGCTCATGGGATTCAGGCCGAGGGCGCCGACCAGCATGCGTGGAGCTTCGCTGGCCCGACGACGGCGAGCAAGTTAGCGGTGCCGCTCGCAGCGCAGGGTCACTGCGACGCCGAGGATCTCGGCGCCCTTCGTGACGGCGGCCTCGAACCCGCAGTGGCTGCACTGTGCGCGCCAGCGGCCCGACGACAGGAACCAGGCGCCGAGCGCGTGACCGAGCTGCCTCGCCCTGACCTCCGCCTCGGCGCGCTTTGACCCGATGAGCGCCGGCAGCTTCGGCCAGCCCTCGTACGTCAGAGGCGGCCCTCCGCGTAGCGGAAGAGGCGCTCGATGTCCTCGGGTTGCCGCTCGCCTTCGAGCCGCTGCGCCTGGCGGCCGAAGAAAAACAGGATCGTGGTCGGCGTCACCGTGACGCGAAAGCGATCGGCCTCCTTCGGGTATTGATTGCAATCAACGGCGAATGCCGGGATGGGATGGCGCTCGGCCACGCCGCGGAAGACCGGCAAGTAGGATTCGCACGCGGGGCAGCCCTCCGCGCCGAAGACGACGACCATCGCCGGGTAGGCTTCCAGGGGCTGAGGCTGCGGCGCCGGTTGCGGCGGCGGTTCGTAGCGGGGGCGATTGTCGAAGCGGTACACGGCTGGATGCTACCCTGCCGCCAGTGAGGAGACGAAAATGTCCTGGCGCGACGACGTGACGGCCCTCTGGACGCAGTACGGACAGGACTGGCCCCTGAACTTCATTCTCGGCTGGGTGCAGACCGAGGAGACCAACAACGCGGCGGCGCCGACCAAGGGCCTGCACGAGGTCGGCTGGTTCCAGATCTCCGACGAAGAGGCGACGACCATCAACGTCCAGCACGACCTCATCCCCCAGGATCAGGCGTATTCGTTTCAATCGGGGATGTCATTGCTGCGCCATTACGCCAACAAGGTCGACAGTGGCCAGTTCGCCGGGACGGCGTACTACGGCATGACGAAGCTCTGGCACACCTTGCCGGTGCTGGCGCAGTTCGTGAAGTCGAACATCGGCTCCGCCTCCGACTGGCCGACCATCTCCGACTGGATCCGATCGAGCGTCTCCTCGTCGGACATTCGGGGCTACGACCCGCTCCGCATGGTGCGAGTCGTCGACAAGGTCATGAGCTACCAGGGGGGCTTCTCGACCTCGGACGGCTACCCCTCGACGGATCAGGCGATCTGGAGCTACGTGGCGCCGTCGTTCGGCCTCGTGCCCGGCGAGATCCTCATCATCTGCGGCCTCGGCGTCGCCGCCGTCGCCGCGCTCACGCTCGTCCTGCGCTCGCCGTTCCGCTACGGCCCGAGCTACGCCGCCGCCTAGCTACTTCCCGAGCGGGATCGCCCGCAGGCACTCGATGATCGCGAGGAGCACCACCGCGACCCAGAGCGGAATTCTGTCCTTCGTGGCGACGGCTGCGATCACGAGGACGAGCGCGAGTATGGCGAGGATCGTCAGGATGGTGAGCGTCATGCCCCGCATCCTCAGCCGCTGAATCGCCTGGCGCAAAGAAGGCGACCCTCGACTGAGGCTCGACGGGAAAATCAGGACCTCCCCAGAACTCTCGACGGGACACCGACGGACGGTCGGTCTGACCGCTTCCTCGAGGATTTTCCCTCAAATTTCAGGTAGTTACGATTTCTGGTACCGGATGTCGATTTTTGGTACCAATAACTTGATTTCTGGTACCATGTTTGTGTAGTCGAGTAGTTTGAAAACTGAATAGCCGGACCGAACGAGAGGACGCACCGACCCGCGCCGCAGATCTCGCCCCGAGGGGCGAGGGAGCCCCGGGGAGTTCTCTCGGAGTCCCGACGAGCAGAGAGTAGGCCGCGCGAGTATCGGCGAGGCGCCCGCACCGTGACGAACGGCGGGCCCGCCGGGTGACATCAGCCCGGAACCGCACAGCGCCCCCGAGAGTGAGGCGGCCAAAGGCCCTCTGCAGGCGATTCACCCTCGACACACGAGCCCCGTCTAAGGCGGGCTGCACCCACCGAGAACGTCAATCTCCGACGAGCCCCTGGGCTCGCTGGCCCACCGAGGGCACACGACGGCCCCGCCGTCGCGTGCTCGCTTGGTTCAGACAGGAGACCACATGACCCCCAAAATCACCTGGACCGTCGAGAAGGCAATCCGGTTCATCCGAGGCTACACGGTCGGCCTCACGTCGCAGCAGCAGCAGGCAGTCGCCGAGCGAATGGTCGCGACCGGCGAGTGCGTCTGGCACGCGGCGGCGCAGGTCACGGGCAAGCGCTGCTGGTGCAGCGACTGCATGCCCGAGGTCACGCGAATCTGAGACGACAACCACCAGCGAGGAGACACCCCCAATGAAGAACAGCATGAAGGACAAGCCCTGGACCCCCCTGAAGGCCTACGGCATCTTCGACGACCTCAACTGCTGCTGCGGGCGGTACGCCTCGCGGGCCGACGCTGAGCAGGCCCTGAAGGAGAAGTTCACCGACTTCTTCGGCTACCCGACCGCCCGCGTCGCCAAGGTCTGCCTGGACCACTGCGACGGCGACACCCTCGACTGCGAGGACGCGGAGATCTGCGACTACTGCCAGGCCCCCGACGACGAGTAGACCAACCCCCAAACGACGGAGGAGAAACCACAATGACGACCAAGCTGAAATGGACCACCGAGGACTACAAGCTCGACGACGGCACCCCGATCAGCAACTACATCGCCGAGGTAGACCACGGCCTGGTCGACAGCAGCGGCCGCAAGATCGGCGGCTTCGCCGTCGTCGAGCCCGCGTACGATCGGGTGCACACGGACGACAGCGTCTGGCCCAAGCGGGTCTACAACGGCAAGTGGACGGTCAGGTTGGCCGCCACGCGCGACGGCAACAAGTTCGGCGCGTACGTCCACCCGGGCAAGGCCCGCTACGCAACGGCCGACGCCGCCAAGGCCGCCGCCCCGGCACTTCTCGCCAAGCAGCGTGAGCGCTACGCCAAGCTCTACGGAGCGAAGTCGTGACCCGCACCCTCACGCTGCGGCTGCCCGACAGCCCGGCGATGCGCTCGCTCCTCGGGACGCTCCTCGAACACGTCTTCTACGACGTGCTCCCCGACGTCGAGGACGCGAACAACTTCGACCCCGACATCGTGGCCACCTTCGGGGGCGCGACGCGAGAGGACATCGCGGCCTCCTGCGCCGCGTTCGTCGACGCGGCGACGCTCCTCCTCCACCCCGAGCTGCGCGCGGTGCGGTCGTGAAGACCCGTGAACTCTCCTCCTGCACCAAGGAGCAGCTCCTCGCCGAACTCGGCTGGATCGCGACGGACTACCGCGACAGCGGGCGCCGCGACCTCGACCCGGAGGAGGCCAAGCTCGCGGGCGAGATCGTCGAGGAGCTGAGGAAGCGCGGTAAGAACGGGACGAAGTGGAAGAGCCTCAACAAGCTCGCCGAGGACCCGCGCATCACCGACATCTGGGACGAGGACGAGGACGGGATCTGGGCCTCGCTCGCCCCCGGCTACAACAACGACGGCTGCTCGTGCATCCACGAGTGGTCCGTCAAGGACCTGCTCCGGGCCGCCAGAGACCGAATCCAGAAGGGCCGCACCTACTAGGCACCGATGGTTCCACGGTTGGCCAGGGGGACCGCCCCCTGGCCCTCCGCGGGCCCATCTGCCCGACAACGAGGAGACACCCCATGACCATCACGAAGACGAACCCGAAGATCTACCAGCTCGACGGCTGGAACCGCGTCGCCGTGAAGCTCTACTCGATGACGACCACGACCGACGTGTACTGGTCGCCCCGTCGCTACGTCACCGAGACGCGCCCCGACGGCACGACCTACCAGGAGCAGCGGGGCGGATGCAACAGCTACGTGCTCGTCTACGACGAGCGCGGCGCCTGCCGCGCCCCCGACGGCACGCGCTGCTCGCTCGTCTCCGTCAACGGCGGCGGCGAGGTCCGCTGGGTGATCGAGGCCTGGGACCTGCGCGCCATGCTGGACGGCCGCCCATCGAGCCTCGCCGAGGCCCTCGGGGCCTTCCAGCACTTCCGCTTGACCCTCAGGGAGGAGGCCTAGCCCATGCGCTGCAACGACTGCAACAAGTTCGTCAAGGTCGCCGAGGACTTCACCCCCGAGGCCGATCTGTCGGTCAGCGTCGACGACGGCACGGTCGAGATCAGCGGCACGGTGACCGTGGCCCTCGCGTGCGAGCAGTGCGGCACGGAGCTGAAGACGTGGGCCTGGGATGTCGTCGAGACGGTGGACGCCAGCCCGCCGGTGCCGGACGCAGAGGCAGTGCTCGCTGCCCTCGACAAGGTGACCGCCGAGGGCGGCGACCGCATCATGGTCCTCCGAGCCTACCTTGCCCAGGCGAGCGCGGCGGCCTTCAAGCACTGCGAGAACGCCGAGCCGGAGATCGAGGTCGAGGCCGAGGGCACCTACGACGGCGGGGCCGGCAAGAAGGGCAAGTACGGCTTCAACGTCCACTACACCGTCACGTGCGGCCACTGCGCCGAGAACATCGCCGAGGGCGATTTCGAGGACACCGTCACCCTGGAGGAGATGGACGATGCGTAAGACCCCGTCGCAGGACGAGCGCATCGAGAAGCGCCGCGCCCAGGTCGCGCGCCTGGAGCGCCGGATCAAGAGCCTCACGACCAGGCTCAGGACGGCTCTGCGCAGCCTCGCCGCCCTGGAGAGGGCCAAGCGGAAGCCTCCGAAGCCGCCGCCTCCCCGGCGCAAGGCGCCGCCGCCCAAGCCGAAGCCGGTGAAGTTCCGGCTCGACGAGGTGCGCCTCGACGAGGCCATGGCGGCCGTGGCGAAGGCCGCGAAGCCCAAGTACCGCTGCACCTTCTGCCACGCGCCGCGCGCCGCCACCGACCGTAAGGCGTGCGTCTGCGGCAGCCACGAGATCGAGCCCACGAAGTAGCTGGTTCCACGGTTGGCCAGGGGACCGCCCCTGGCCTTCCGCGGGCCCATCTGCCCGACGAGGAGAAACCCCATGACCAACACGAAGACGAACCTCAGACTGATCGATTGGCAAAACGCCCGCCGCCGCGTCGAGGAGGCCAAGCGGATGTGCGACGCGGCTCTGGCCGCCATCTCCCGCGGCGACGCCCCGACGACCCTCCAGTGCCTCGACCTCGCCCGCGAGGACCTCCGGGCCGCCGTCAAGCGGCTCGCGCCGAAGGCCATCAACAAGGAGAAGCTCCAATGACCGCCTACACGCTTCACAACTACGACACCGCCGAGCTGATCGACGAGCCCATGACTGAGCGCCTGATTGCTGAGAGCATGGGCGCCACCGGCGAGAACGGCGCCGTCATGGCCTGGCTGACGCCGGACGGCACCTGGGACTACTGCCCCGAGCACGAGCGCCAGAGCCGCGAGCGGCGCGGCCAGACCCTCCGCTGCGTCTACGTGATGCCGTCGACCACCTGCGCCTGCGGCGAGGTCACCGGCGAGCGCTGCGCAAGCACGGAGCCAGCGAAGGTCACCGTCGAGTGGATGCCTATCCGCCTGCGCGCCTCGCATGAGGCCGCCGGCAACCGCGGCGCCTACCCGGCGAACGGCGCCCGGCGCTTCCTCGTCACGCTCCGCTGCGCCTACGACCTCCTCGCCAGCGATGGCGGCTGGACGCTCGTCGTCGCGCCGCGCGGGCTCGCCCGGGCCATCGAGAACGGCCGCGACGACGCGGAGACGTGGCTCGGAGACGAGCCGCGCGACAACTGGGCCGCGGCCATACGGCCGGGCACCCTCGGCGCCGACGAAGGCCTCATCAATGCCATCGGCATGGACGAGGTCGGCAAGCTGTTCGGGATGACCATGTACTTGGACGGCGTCCTGCGGCCCGAGGCCTACGAGGCTCTCGGGGCGTACTCGTGGGCTTGGGAACAGCGCGTCCGCGAGGAGCTGGCGCGCGACAACAAGGACGAGGAGTAGGAGACCGCCATGAAAAAGAACCACGAGATCAGGACCCTCACCGAGATGGCCCAGACGATGGAGTTTCCACGCCCGAACGGCCAGTGGGAGCTGTTCGTGCACCAGCTCCGCGCCGTCGTCGCCGAGAATCTCAATTGGCACACCGCCAAGAGCCTCGATTGGGACGAGGACTCGCAGACCTTCTCCGTCACCGTTCACGACCACGTGGCCGTCGGCAGGTTCCACGGCCGGTTCGAGGTCGTGCTGAGCCTCGATCCGAGAAAGCCCATCGTCGACGAGCTGCTCCGCCTCCAGGGTGAGATCAAGCAGTTCCACCTCGTCTGCGCCGAGACCGTTCGCCGCGCCCAGGCGCTGGAGATCGCCGCTGAGGCTCGGGCCGAGCCGCCCCTCGGAAAGGATGCGCCCCAATGAGCGCCGCCATCCGCGTCGTCGTCTACCGCGTCGGCAAGCCGCCCGTCGTCGAGGAGATCGACCCCGACGACCTGGGGGTCCTCCAGGCGCTCGTCGGCGGCTACCTTGAGCACGTCGAGCTGCCCGCTGGCCTGCACCTCTGGTGCAACGAGGACGGCGCCCGTGGGCAGCCGCTCAACCGCCTGGTGCGCGCGAGGCCCGTCCCGCCCGCCAAGCTGCGCTCCCAGGGCGGAGCCTACGACTTCATCGTGTTCCTCGGCGGCAAGAAGCCCGGAGAGGTCGAGGGCGACTACCACCGGGTGTACGGCACGTTCTTCCTCTCCCGCACGCGAGGGACCGAGCTGGCCTCGGTCACCGACGCGGACCTCAAGCGACTAGGCATCAACGACAAGGAGAAACCCCAATGACGACCCGACCCAACGCGCTCCCCGAGTACATCGAGGCCCTCGTGCAGGCGACGATCCGCTACGAGGCCAGCGGCGACCACCGCCACAACGGCGGTCCGTTCCCTGGCGATTGCATCCGGTGCAACCTCCTGCCGCTCCTGCCGGACTCGGCAACGCCCCGCGTGCGCGACGAGGCCGAGCGCCTGAAGGCCTCGCCGCTCAAGCACCACCCCCGCGGCTGGGACGACCAGCCGAAGCTTCTGGAACGCATACCCCTTGTCCTCCACACGTCCATCGAGGCGAACGTCGTGGAAGTGCGGCACGGCGGCGGCGCGTTCTACTACGTCACCGTCGGAAACCTCTTCGGTTCGCAGACGATCGAGTGCGACAGCGCCGACGTCGCCTTCGGCATCATCGAGCTGGTCGGCAAGAAGAAGCGGAGCCTCTCGCTCCCCGCCGGAGCCCGCCTCGTCCCCAACGAGTAGCAACCCGCCGCCGCGTGCGCTCGCAGATCGGCGCGGCGGCACCAACCCAATCAGGAGGACCCATGCCCCGACGCAAGAACGAGATTCCATCCACCCGAACCCCGCTCCATGTCCGCTTCAACGATGCCGAGTTCGACGCTATCGACGCCGCGATTCGCGCTCAGACCGGCAAGGAGCCCAATGCACTGCGCGTCCACTACGTGCGCCAGGCCGCGCTCGCCGCGACCGCCATCGATCATCCCGTGTCGCTGAGCAACGTCATCGATCGCTACCAACACCTCGTGCAGGCCTGCCTTCCCGAGCTTGCCCCCGCCGAATGGCAGGTGATCTTCGAGGCCTGTGCCGGCGTCCTTCTCGACCACGACGAGTTCATCATGCGCGTCGGGGACGCGATCACGAGGACGAAGCTCGACAAGAAGCACGGCGTTGACGGTCGCGAGCTGATGAGCCGGCTCTTCGACCTCAGCACCAGCGCCAGAATCGCCGTTGCCGACGCGATCGAGCGATGGCATGCCGGCGAAGCCCCCCACCAGTATGAGAGGCACAACGCATGAGCTACGCCTACGACGTGATGAACCGGATCTTCGCCGACGTCTACGCCGGCCAACATCCCGAGATCGACGAGCTGTTCCGCCAGCTCATCGAGGCCATGCACAGCGCCAATCACCGGACGCCGTCCGCCGACGGCACCTTCAAGGGCGACGGCATCGACAAGGACGGCGGCGTGTCCCGCGCCGCGCGCGCCCTGGAGGAGGCCTTCCGGGGCTCGCTTTTCCATCTGCAGCGCGAGCAGGCCAAGAGGCCGTCGATGAACCTCTCGTGGCCCATGCAGTTTCTGTTCGTCGCCGACCCCGAGGGGCCGCTCGTCTCGGCGGAGGGACTACGGGGCACGCTTCTCCTCGCGGTCCGCCGGCCGGAGCAGAACCCGGAGACGTACCGCGTTCCGGGGCCCTCGACGGGCGACACGATCCTCGACGCGCTCGTTCGGGCGGCCGTCGATGATTTCAAGCTCACGTGGCGGACGCCATGAAGCGCCGCCGCACCTGCGCGCTCTGCGAGGAGCACCCGGCCCGCAAGCTCGAAGCCACCTCCCGCGACGGCAAGAGCCGCTACACCCGCGTCCCCGACGAGGCCGTCTTCTGCAGCGTCCGCTGCGCGGCCAACTGGGGCCTCATCCGGTTCGCCACGCAGCAGGAGAGCGCCGAAATCTTTTGGTGCCCGCTCCATGGCTGGACGATCCCCACCCAGAGCGGCCAGTGCGGGGAAGATGGCCATGCGCCAGTCGAGCCCACCGAGGAGTAGGATCCGCCCATGAGGGTCACCTGCATCATGCCCACCAACGTCAGGCGCCGCGCCTGGCTGCCGCACGCCATCGAGAACTTCCACGCCCAGGAGTACCGCGACAAGGAGCTACTCGTGATCGACGACGGCGGCGACGAGTCCGGCGAGAACGTGGCCGACCTCTGCGTGAGCCACGGCCCCGAGGTGATCTACTTCCGCCGGCCGGTGGGTACCAGCGTCGGCGCCAAGCTCAACTTCGGCTGCGAGATCGCGCGCGGCGATACCTTCGTCGAGTGGGACGACGACGACTGGTCGGCGCCGTGGCGCCTCGCCTACCAGGCCTGGGAGCTGCGCGCCTCGGGCGCGCCGGTCTGCGGCCTGGCGGCCTGGTACTACCTCGCCGGTGACCGCGCCTACCTCTACCACTATCCGCCGGACCAGCCCCGGTGGCTCGCCGGCTCGACGATGGCCTGGACGCGCGCCTGGTGGGAAGCGCACCGGTTCCCCAGCGAGAACGTCGGCCTCGAAGCCGTGTTCCTCGACGGCTGCCGGGACGCGCGCGCCCACGACGTGAAAGACTGGTTCGTGGCGACGATGCACGACGGCAACCACACGCCGAAACGGATCCACTCCTGGTACACCTCCGTCCCCATGGCGCGCCTGGAGCGCCTCATGGGCCCGATGCTCGACACCTACGTCACGCTCACCACCAGAGGAGAAACCGCATGGACCAAGGGCACCGCACCCGACACATCACGCTGACGGGCCAGCCGCCCGTCCTCATCGACGAGGACGACTGGCCAATCGCCGCCCGCACAGTGCACGTCGACCAGAAGGAGTGGACCCGTCGCCACACGCTGATCGTCCGCCGGCACCGCGACGGTCGCACGCTCGTCTACGGCATGTGCGCCACCCGCCCGCCCGGCGCGAGGGAGCTGCGCGCCGGCTATCTCCTGGACCCCGGCGCCGACGTCCCCGCCGTCGCGGCCGTGCTCCGCACCGTCGCCGCCGAGCTTGGCGCCCCTGAGGCGGCCGTGAACGACGCGCTCTCGCGCCTGCCGCCGGTGCGCATATGAGCGCGCTCGACCGGTTCATCGTCGACAGCGGCTCGTCGGAGAACCAGCTTGTCGTGGGCATGCTCTGCACCGTCTGCCGCAAGAACCTCGCGCCGCTCCTCCCAAGGGAGGAGCGCCACTTCGAGGGGCAGCGCGGCTGGGTCAAGGTCACCCTCGCGCTCCTGGTTCGCACCGCCCAGCACCACCGCTGTCACGAGGAGGCCTCTCCATGAGCGACGTCGTGAAAGACGCGCAGGCCCTCGTTGCCGAGATGGCGGCGGCCATCGAGGTCGCCACCTGGATCATCGGCCCGGAGCCCCCACCCGAGGCGGGCGCCGCCCGTACGTTCAACGGGCGCTCGGGCCCGTGGTTCTTCTTCGTCGGCTACGAGGCTCACCAGGGCTTCGCTGGGACGGCCTCGAAGCTCGAAGAGGGCATCCTCGCCAAGCTGCCCCTGCCTCTCGCCGAGCGCGCCTGGACCCTCGCCGACAAGGCGGTTCCCCGACCGCCCAAGTAGCACCCCGCCTCCCCGGCGGGCACCGCACTTCCTACCTGCATCACCAATCCCCCGTACGATTGACCCATGTCACCCTGGAAACGTCCTCGCCACCCCAAGACCGAGCAGCCGGCGGAGCCCCCGCCGGCCGACCTCAATGGCGAGGCCCTGGAGAGCCTCCAGGCCTCCGAGAAGGCCGCCGAGGGGGACGAGCTGCCGCCGGAGCCCGGGGCTCTGCCGGCGCCGCTGCCGCTCGAACAAGCCCTGGACAGCGCGAGCTGGGCGCGGACGGCGAGCCTGCGCGAGGGCGCAGAGGCCGTGAGCGGCATGGGCGCCGGCTGGCGGTTCACGGTGTTCTCCTGGACGCGCGGCCCGCGCCGCTACTACGCGGGCAGTGGCAGCGCCGGTGGCGGCATGACCGTCGAGCTTTCCTGGGAGCAGGCCGAGGCCGCCTGGCGCAAGGCCACGCGCGGCTAGCGCCGGATGTTGTACACGTGGTCGACTGGGCTCATGCCCTTTCCCCAGCGCCGCTCCAGCCACCGCTGCCTCCCGATGAAGGCCAACATCTCGTTCCGGGTTGGCAGCGCCCAGGCGCGGAGCGCGATCGCGACGCCACGCTGGAGGCTGATGAGACGCGGCAACCGAGGCAGCCCGATCAACTCTTCCAGGCGCGCCATCTCCGTCAACCAGAGGAAGTCGACCTCCGTGCCGTTGATCGTGTCCACGATCTTGCCTGGGGGCAGGCAATCGGCCGCGGGCGAGACGACGAAGTACCGCCTGCAGGCCTCGGGACGAAACTCGTAGATGGAGCAGAGCTTGTCCTTGAGGAAGATGCACGGCCGCCCCGAAGCGAACCACTCGGCCCGATCCGCGCCCTCAACCTCGAAACCGACGCGCTCCCATTCGTCGATGGTCACCGCCGGAACGCCGCCGTTTCGGAGAAGGCGCCAGGCGATGTACATCGCCTCGCCGAAGGGGATCACCGTCGGCTGGTAGCAGCAGCCCGGCTCGGTGCACGTCGAGCACGAGACCGGGCGCCCCTCGCGTCTCATCTCGACCATCTGCCCGATGAGCCTGTCCACCTCCGGCACCCATCGCTCGAAACGGTGCATGAGCTGGTGCAGCTTGCGACGCCACTGGCTCACGGCATTTCCTTCCTCGCCAGCTCGGCGAGGACGCGGACCGCCTCCTGGGCGAAACGCTCGTTCGGGTAGACCCAGTCCCTCATCAGCTCCGTCAGCCCCGGCACCCTCTGCATCATCATCGCCACGTCGGGCGTGTAGTCGCCCGCGCGCTGCAGGTCGAATCCCATCCACCAGACGTCCTCGGGCTCGCCGGGCGCGGGCGTGTGGCAGATGAGAAGGCTGCACGGGCTCGCGTAACTCAGCTCGTACGGGAACTCGGCGGCGGCGCTCCGGTCGATCTCCTCCTGGTGCTTTCCGTGCCAGACATGGCCTGGCGGCACGCCGAGGTAGCCGCACCAGCCGCCCATGGCGCCGCGGCAGACGATGCAAGGCAGGCCCATGTGCCGGAACTCGCGGAAGTCCGGCTCGCCATCCCACGGGCCAGGCGGCCAGAGGCTCCGGTCGCACCAGAGAAACGCCGTCGGGTCCACCGGCCAGGGCCGGAGCCTCTCGCGCTCAGGCCGCTCTTCCACCATCGCTTCCTCCTCGCGACTGGTGCCGCGCCATCATCTCCTGGATCATCCCGGCGACCTCGGCTTGCACCATCTGCAAGACGATGTACGCGGACCCGATCTCGCCGGCCATCTCGAAGGCCTGGACAAGGCGGATGCCGTCCATGATCTTCTGCGCGCGACCGCCGCCGTGCTTGTTCCAGCAGAAGACCACCATGCCTGCTTCGTCGTAGCCGTGACCGCACGTGCAAAGGAATGGGTGCATCACCGTCTCTCCGCTTCCCGCCGCGCCACCTCGGCGATCTTCGGGCGCAGCGTCTCGATCTCCTTGTCGACCCGCTGAAGCTCAAGCTTCGACTTCTCCAGCTCGGCCTGGTGGAAGGCGACGCGCGCCTTGGCCACCTCCTGCCAGACGAGAACCTGCCCCCACCTCGTCGCCGTGTCCGCCAGCGTCTCCGAGATGACGGGCCTGGCCACCGGCTTCGGCGGTGGCGTCGGCCTGGCCGGCGTCGAAGGCTTCGCGATCACCTTCGGCGCTGGGCTCGGCGGCTCGGCGGCCGCGCGCGTACGTGCGCGCAGGCGCGCCAGCTTGCGCTTGTCGACGGTTCGAGTCGAGCGAACCTGGTTCTCACGCGAGAGCATGCCCTTCGGCGCCGGGAGCCCTGGGAAGAGGTCGCGGAGCTTCTCGTAAACCTGTGTCGTGGGTTTGCTCCTCGCAAGCTCGTACTGGTAGATCATCGAGCCGGACACCCCGACGAGAGATCCGCAGTCGTCCGCGGTGAGACCGGCCTTCTTGCGAGCATAGGCGAGCGCGCGCCCGAACACCTTCGGCATGTGTGGGTCCTCCGTCGGTTCGGATGGCGTCGGCCCGGCTGGCGCCGTCGGCGCGGTGAGAACCGCAACGAGCGCAGGCGTTGCCTCAAAGCCGGTGGATTCGATGTCCTCGATGGTCTCGGCGTACTCGTCCGTGAGCACCGGAGTCAGCTCCTCCTCTGGAGGTTGGGGAGGCGGCGCGGCGGCATCGGCTGCCGCTTGCCTCGATGAAGGGATGGCGTACGAGGCGCGGACGACGAGCTTGTCGCTGGGCGTCTCCTCTACGACGGCGGTGGCAGCAGCCCTCGCCTCGTCTGCGAGGTGGTGATGCGGGATCATCCGCGGGAGGACCTTCTCGACGATGCGGACGGTGCCATTGTCCGGAGGCTCCTCGTCCTCGTCCTCCCACCGCCGGATGTCGCGCTTCGAGTGCTTGCACTTGTCGGCGAGGTCCGCGTACGAGAGCCCTGCCGCCATACGGATCTCGCGAAGCGCCGCGCCCCAGGTCGGATACTTCGGTGGATGGTAGTTGTGTCCATTGACGCCGCTCATTTGAATGCCGCCACGATTCGATCGGCGATTGCGTCAATGGTGCGTTCCTCCGCGCGCGCAAAGGCGGCCTTGGCCACGTGCTGGGCCACGCCACGCGCGTATTCTTGAATGCCGGGGAGCTGGGCGATGGATTCGACAATCAGGGTCGAGACCTTTGTTTCGATCTCCCGGTAGAGCTTCGCGTCGGCGGCGAGCTTCTTGGCAAGCTGAGCCAGCTTCGGCTTCATCATGTCGAAGACTTCGTCGAGAAGCTGGCTGCAGACGCGCTCCTGGAGCTGCGCCTGCAGGCTGTCGACGACACGGTTCATTAAAATGTCGCGGACCTTGTTCCGGTCCAGCTCGACCATCTCCACCTCGAAATGGGCCCTCGGGGCTTGCGGATGCATCGCGTCCCTCCTTGGTGCGGGCGCGCGGATTCGTCCGTCCTCGGTCGACCGCCATACCCGCCATTGGGATCGACCCTACACCGCGACTCTGACAGTCGCAACCACAAGGTGAATTGACTAGCGGCGAAGGAACGTCAGAAGCGAGATGACGAAACCGCCCACGGCAATGACGGTCAAAAGCTGCTCGCGGCGCTCACCGGGTCTTCGTCCGCCGGTTTGGTTGGCACCCCCACCGCAACCGCAGCCGCAACTTCCGGGCGGGGGGCCGCCGCCGCACGCGCAGCCGCATCCACAGCCCAGGTTTGTGCCGGAGATGACGTAGTTCATCATGGACCGCATGGTACGGCGCCGCTTCGCACCAGCCAATCAAGCTTCCTTGCGGCGGGCGCGCGGCCGCTCGTAGCATGGCTTCCATGGCGAAGGGCAAGCGGAAGCGGCGGGCGAGCTGTGGCAGGAAAGGGATTCAAACGAGCGAGTACTGCTGCCTGGTCCGATTCAAGCGCCGGGGCGGCGGCGTGAAGGAGGTCGAGCGCTGCGTGAACCGGAGCCTGCGCGCTTCGGCGCGGCGCTCGTTCGAGCGGCGGCTCAGGCAGAGCGAGATCTGCTGGGCGACGAGGAACGGGCAGCAGCACGGCGGCAAGCGATACAAGAGGGGGCAGTTCATCCCGTGTTAGTTCATGGCGAAGATCGCTTACGAGGTACACGGAACCGCCGATCATCCCGACGACGCGGGCCTGCCGCTGGAAGCCGGCTCGCACACCATTTCCCAGAATTTCGACGATCGCGGGCTGGCTCTGGCTGGCGCGGAGCGCTTCATGAAAGCGAACTCCCCCGACGGGCCACAGGCCCTCGTGCGCCTCGACCGGGTCTGGGTCCTGAAGCATGGGCGGGTCGAGAGCGCTCGCATCGCGAGCTGGGTGGGCGTGGCCGGCCGCTGGGTCCGCGTGGGGCCTAGCGCCGCCGCCTGAGGTGGCGCTCCAGCAAGCGAGCCGCCAGCTCGCGGCAGGCCTCCACGTGCCCCTGGCAGGCCTCCTGGCGGGTCGCCCAGCTCCGCGGCCGGTCCTCGTCGTCCACCAGCGTCTCGTAGAGCGGCGGGAGCCCCATGAACGAGGTGACCACGCGCAGCGCGCCGAACCGGTCCTCCATGATGCGGGGGTCGGTGCCATGCCACCAGGCGGCGAATTCCCCCGGGCTCGCCCGCCTGGGCTCGCCGCCGATTTCGATCCAGGGCGCAAGGCCGGCCATGAGCTTGGCGATCACGAGCGCCTCTTCGGATCGAGTTCGATTTCAATCGGGGCTGCGTTCTCGGCACCGCCAATCAGCAGAGCTTTTCCACGCGACGCGGCCTTTTGCATCAGGGCATCCAGGGCCCTTTGCGCGTCCTCTCTCCTCTCGGATGGACCGTCGAGTACGCAACCAGCGCAGACGTCTTCGCCGTGCGGCCCGTACGGGCGGAGTTCCTGGTTGCCGCGCCCCGGGCCGCAGCCGCAGTACATACAACGTCTTTCCACCGTCATGGCTTCCTCGGGGCCACGGCATCGTAGAGCCGCCTCAGGAGGTCGGGGTTGTGGTGCTCCTGGGCGTGCACCATCTCGACGAGGTCATCGATCGCCGCCGCGATCTTGAGCAGCTCGATCGTGGTGTCATTCCGAAGGTGGCCGAGGTTGCCGAGGCGAAGCTTCGCGGCGCGGAGGACGTCCTGAAGATCGTCGATGCGCTCGGCGTGGACGTGGAGGTTCGCGCCGCAGATGTGCAGGAACCGCGCGATGTACTCGCGCTCGTCGGCGACAGCTTGGGCGATGCGCGCGGTGACCAGGTCGGCAAGGTCGGTGAGCAGGCCCTGCTGCCGGGACATGAGGCTGCCGAGGACCACGTTGGCGTGGTAGCGCGGCGAATGGTGATGGAACTCCACGTCGCGCTCGAACTCCTCGGCCTCGCGCGGCGAGTAGAGCTGCGGGCCCCACTCCTCCGGCTCGGCCTTGCCGAGGGCGAGATTCTCCTCGGACCCGATGATCCAGATCCCGTCCTCATCGACCTCCACCACCGTCCACTGGTTGCGGGAGGCCGGGCCTCGATACCAGTACTTCCCGGCGTCACGGTCCATCGTCGCCCCTCCCGCCGCGGAGGCGCTCCATCTCCGCCAGGATGGCGCGCGCCATGTTGAGGGAGATGGCGAAGGTTGGTTTCTCGTCCTTGGCCGCGGCGGCGGCGAGGTTCTGGAGGAGCCAGAAGCCTGGCCCCACTTCGGCATCAGCCCCCACCTTCGCTTCGAAGGCAGCGATCTTGTCCTTCCAGCCCTCCGGCTCGGCGTGCGGGTCGTCGGGCAGGTCCTCCTCGGTCAGGATGGCCTTCGCGGTTCGCGACGCCCGTGCGACCTTCTCCTCGTCGAGGAGGTGCATGAGCGCGACCTTGCGCTCCGTTGGCAGCGGCACCATCGAGAGGAACGGCCGAACTTCGAGCGCCAGGTCCGCGATGCGCCGCAGGCGGTGCGCGTCGCTGGGCAAGTCGGACCAGTCCCAGAGGACGTCGTCGGGCGGCTTGCCCTTGACCTTGTTGGCCGTGCGCTCAAGCAGGCTCGCCAGCCTCTCTCGGAGCCGGCGCTCGTTATCGAACTCCATTCGCTCTTCGTCGGTCATGCTTTCGCCTCGATTGCTGCGAGCGCCATCATCGCCAGGACGGCCACCGCCGCATCCTGGAACTCGGCGCTGTTGAACTGGCGCAGAAGATCGCGCCTCTTGCGCTCGATCGCGGCGGCAGAACGACGGCGGCCGCGCATTGCGCGCGCGACGCGCGCCCACGCTTCTTCGATCTGGAGCTGCAAGTCGTCGTCGAGGTCGTGACGCAGGATCGTTTCCATTGGTCGGTCTCCTTGGCTCAGCCCTTGCGCGCCTGCGGCCAGATGATGGCATGGTGCTTCACGGCCTCGGCCACGACCTCGCGCACGATGGCCTCGTGGTTCCCGTCGTGACCGACGGCGCGCTGGCACCGCTCCCGCTCGGTGGGCGAGAGCGACTCGCAGATGAGGCTCTGGATCGTCTGTCGCTCGGGCCATTCTGGATGCACGTCGAACCAGGCCCGCATGTCCGCCGGGAATCCCTCGTCGTCCTTCACGTCGCGGCCGCTGTAGAGGAGCTGGCCCGAGAGGACGGAGAAGACGATGGCCCGTGGGTCGAGCGCGATCTTGTCGGTGTCGCCGCCGAGGAGGCCATTGCCGTGCGGGCCGAGGACGAAGCCGGCGTTCGCGTCGGGGACGACGGTCACGCCGACGACGAAGGGCAGCCCCGGCCCCGCTCCCCAGAGGAGCGAGAGCACGCGGTGGATGAAGACGCGCTGCCCGCTCGGGTAGAACGCGACGACGTTGCACGGCTCCTTGCTCTTCCAACCGTCGATCGGCATCAGTCCCTCCCCCGCCGGTAGCGCGGGTCCTTCTCGTCGGGGAAGAGCCAGGCTCGCTCCACGTCGTAGCAGGTCCACACCGCGCCGCACTCGGGACACTCGTCGAGCCCGCGGCTCCGGTTGTCCTTCTCCTCGCGATCACCCTCGGGGAAGAGCCAATGGATGACGCCCGAGCCGCCGTTGCAGTCGCACGGGCACCACTTGTACGGCAAGGACGCGTGCATGCCGAGCCAGATGGTGCGGCGATTGGGCTCAATGAACTGAGACGCAGGACGCATGCTACCTCTGGGCGCTCCGGTACGTACGCTGGGCGGCCTCGAACACCTCGAATCCAAGTTTGGTCATGTTCCATCGACCCTGCTCGGCCGCTGGCACGAGGACGTAGCCTTGGTTCTCGGGGTGCTTCGTCACGCAGTGCGCCTCGACGAGCCCCCAGCCCTCCTCGTGGTAGTGCCGCCCGCGGCAGTACGGGCAGTCGCCCACGACGACCATGCCCTGCGAGAACGGGCGGGCCGGCGCGACCGCCAGGTCGTACGAGCCGACGCACGCGCAGTAGCGGCACGGGGGCAGCCCGTCGGAGATGGCCTCGTAGGCAAGGTCGTAGGCCTGGCTCGTGCTGAGGAGGTCCTCGTCCTTGCGGCGCCAACCGACCAGCTCCGAGACCCGAGGCTTGAAGCGGTCCATGAAGGTGAGCTGCGCGCAGAAGGATTTCCCGCCGGGGTCGCCGGTCTCCTGCGCTCGCAGCTCCAGGCGGAGCAGCTCCGGCGCGAGTTTCTTCATCCTCGCCCAGAGGGTACGGTCCTCGTCGTTCCATTCCTCGATACGCTTCATCGGTCACCTCTTCCGTTTCCCGCCCGGTCGGTGCTCGGGCTCCGGTGGCTCCGGCATGTCGATGGGGAGGACCAGGTCGGCGCGGAGGATCGTCTCGCACATGCGAATGCGCTTGCCCTCCTCGGTGTCCTCGGACCAGACCGTCTTCAGGTACCGCACGAACGCGTTCAGCGACGCCAGCAACTCGCGCGCGTCCATCGGGCCGGCCGTCTCGCCGCCGTTCACCAGGTTGATGATCACGCCTCGCTTGTCGTCGAGGCGCATCCCGATGAACACGAACATATCGACGGCCGACTTCCAGTCGCCCTTCGGCCCGGCGTGGTCGCAGCGGCCCTCCACCTCGTAGGTCCGCGCCTTGCCGTCCTCGGGCGGGGTCTCGATCTGTCTCATGGTGCCTTCCCCCAGGTGGCGAGCCACACGCGGCGCGCCGACTCGCGGTAGTTGAGACCATCGTCGGGATCGGCCGTGCCGCCGCAGCAGGTGCAGCGCCCCTCGACGTGGGCGATGCCGCCCACGACGGCGCGCAGGCTGCACTCGCGGTGAACGGGCCGCTCCATGGCTGGTGACAGCGCGGAGATCACGACCTCGAACATGCCCCGGTCGCCCTCGACGAGCATCTCGTGGCACCGGAAACAGAAGTCGCCGACGGGCGTCGGGCGAAACTCGCCCTTCTCGGCGAGCGGCGTGTCCCAGGGTGGCCCGAAGAAGTTCATGGCTTCCTCATCTTCCGAATGCGAGCCATCTGCTTTTGTTCAAAGGCCACGTAGTCCTCGTTGGAAAGGCCGAGCGCGGCTCGGATCTCGCCGGCCTGCTCGGGCGTCAGGGGCAGTAGCTCGTCGTCGTCCCTCGGCGGGGAGGCACGAAAACACTGCATGCAGAGCGGTTCGGCGTCGAGCTGGGCCGCGCGCCTGACGCCCGCGGGCGTCACCGTCACCTCGTGGCCGCAGCGCACGCAGCGCTTGATGACGCCGGGGATCGCGGGCGCCCCGCGGGGGCCGGTACTCTCGCCGACGCGCGAGCAGACGATCTTGGCTTTCTCCGTCACGCCTTCCCCTTGTCGAAGAGCAGCCCGAGCACGGAGTGATTGCGGCAGGCGTAGGCCATGATCGCGTCCGTGTCATGGGCCTCGGCCCAGGCCTCGACCTTCGCCTGGTCGCCCTCTTCGATCGACGAGACGACGACCGCGCCGAGTGGAAGCTTCCGGGCTTCCAGCGGCAAGAGTTCCTTCCGGACCAGGCACGGATCGCCCGAGCGAATGCGTCCCAGCCCCTTCTCGTCGACGAGAATCAGGATCGTGAGGGTACCATCGTCGTGCACGACGGGGAATACCTGGCTCGCCATCAATTGCCGCCCTTCTTGGCGATGGATTCGCGGAGCCGATCGATCCGGTCCTTGATGATGGCCTCCCATTCGGGAATGGACGTCATCGTGGTCAGAATCGGGGCCGGCACCTTGCCGCTCGGCAGCTTCCGCTTGGCCTCGTCCATCCAGTTCTCGAACGGTACGCCGGCCAGGGCGTGCGCCCGCGTCTTGCCGACGGCCGCGCAGCCGGGCAGCTCGGGGACGAACGCGATGTACTCGCCGCTCTCCTCGCAGAAGCGGATGATGATGGAGTACCTGTCGAGGTCGGTCATGCCTTCGCTCCGATGTGCGTCAGGTGCGCGTACGAGCGCGTGCCGACCCTCTCCTCGAAGGCCGCGAGCGGCCCGTTGACCTCGATCCTCTCGATCTCGCCGCCGGTCTCCGCCGAGAACCGCTTGGCTGCGCGGTCGTTCATGGTGATGGCCTCGCGGAGCTGCTCCTCCTCGATGTAGGTCTCGAAGACGTCCTGGAAATCCTGGCTCTCGACGCCGATCTTGTCGTCGAGGTAGAGGCGCAGGCCCGCCATGATCTTGTAGGGGCCGTGGCCGCCGGGCCGGTAGAGGAGCGACATCCAGTGCCCGACCCTGAACTCCACGATCCAGAAGCACACCACCCAGTCGTCGCTGCGGAGCGCAATCATCAGGGCTTGCCCCATTCGTCGTCGACGAGCTTCTTGTCGGCCGCGCGTCCCCAGTCGCTGGTGTCGGCGCCGGTGCCGCGGATGGCCATGGCCAGGATGGGGGCCGGCTCGTTGGCGAGCACGTGCACCTTGGCCCTCTTCATGTCCGCCTCGTCGAGAAAAGAGATCGCCAGGCACTTGAACTTCGCCGCCGCGACCAGCGCCGGCATGTCGTCGAGGTGGACCTCGATCGGCTTCTGCGTCTTGATCTGCGCCAGCGACGCGTCGTCGAGGACCAGCATCACGCCGCTGGTGCCGTCGCCATTCATGAATGGGAGGAGTAGCATCATCGTCTCCTTTGGGGATTGAACCACGGCCTGCCGCGGAGCTTCTCGATCACCGCCTGGCTGCCGCCGTCGATGCGCACGAAGTCGACGGGCTGGCCCGTCTTCGCCGCGACCTCGGCGGCGATGCGGTGGCCCGAGGCGAGGGCGTAGTCGAGGTTCTTCAGCGTCGCGCGGCGGCAGTCGAAGCGGTCGACGCTGTTCGGCCCGAACTCCAGGTCGCGGTAGTAGCGAAAGCAGCAGTCGTAGCGGTAGAGGTGCTTCCGGTACGGGCGCCAGACGACCACCATGAAGTTGCCGCCGCGCCCGAAGCCGGGCACTCGGTCCGGCGGGATCTCGGTGTACCAGATCGCGACGACGTAGTCCTCTGGCCGGACGGCCAGGAGGTCGTGCGCGTCGAGGGGCGCGAGCTGGGCGGCCTGGGCCAGCAGCGCCGCCGGCTCACGGCGACGGCGGGGCATCGTCCTTCCCTTCACCGGAGAGGAGCTTGAAGTCGGCCCAGAACGCCTCGGCGTGCGTTGGATAGCGGCGTTCGAGCATCGAGCAGTAGTTCATGAAGAACACGACGGCCTCGCTGGGCTGGCTATCGAACCACGGACGCATGATGCCGCTCATCCGGACGATCTGATCAAAGACGCGCGAGTGGCCGATCGGCTGCCTGGCCGTTCGCCTGCGCTTCGCCGCCGGCATGAGGGCCGCAGAGACCGCCGCAGCGGTGCAATCGCACTGATTCCCGAGCCACGTCATCGATTTCCGATTGGCATCGAGCCAGCGGCGAGCGCATTCCTTCCAGGTCTCCATGTCGGCCGCGTAGTACGGGCCCCCGTACTCGTCGGCGGGAACGAGCCCGCCGAGGCGGAGCGCAGCACCCAGGCGGTGCGCCGAGAGCGCGATCGCCTCGATGTAGGCCCGGTGCTGTCGCATCGACTCGGGCCACTCCGCCATCTCCTCCAGGACCTCAAGGAGAGCGTCGCAGGCGCCACGAGGACGCCCCTCGCCCGCCGGCTCGCCTCCCTGCTCCTCCACCATCGCTCGCCTCCCCGGGCCCCACGCCCGCAAGCGAAACCTGCCCCCACCTCGCACACGCCGTCAAGCCAATAACGGATGTTGCGCTGCGGTGCGTCTGCATGTTGTGGCGGCAACATCTGCCACTCATCCATTGGATCTTCCTCGGTCCTGGCTTCCGACCGTCGGAACGGTCGCGCACCGTGGTACGGCGCTGGAAATCGTGTGGCAATGCCGGGACCCGCATTGGCACGTAGGGCGCCACCCCGAGCGCGGGCGACCGATCGTGCGGGAGCGCGCAGTTCAAATCGGGGTGTTGCGGTTGCGGCCGCGGGCCGCGCGCTGCAGGATTGTTGGCAATGGAACTTGCCACCAAGGCGAGGGTCGCGGTGGGCCTGGCAAAACCGGTGGTGCCCGTCGTACGCGACCCGCTCGAAGGACCGGCGGGGGCGCTCGCCGGGTAGGTCCGGCGCTGACGGGCGTCGGGCGACGCTGCGGGATGGGCGGGCCACCGGCCCCCCGCGGCGGGCGCGCCGTTCGTTGCGGCAGCTCGGCGGCGCGTTGATGATGGCGGCCATGGCGGAGTGCCCGGCTGGCCAGTACTGGAACGACATCTACTGGGGCTGTTTCTCGACGTGGTGCCCCGAGGGCCAGGCGCCGCACAGCATCACCGGCGAGTGCTTCGACCCGTACGACTGCAACGCCGAGGGGCGCAAGGGCTCCTGCTGCGATCCGTACGTCGCTGCCGGCCCGCCGTTCGGCGGCATCTGCAAGACCGTCGGCGCCTGGTACCCGGGCCCCGACGGGCGCCAGTACCAGATCCAGGCCGACGGATCGGCGGCGCCCGAATGCCAGGGCCAGGGCGGCTCGCCACCGTGCTGCGCCGGCACGATCCCCATCTTCACCGACCCCCTCATGAACACCTGCCAGGTGCCGGGCTCGGAGATCACCGACGCTTCCAATCGCCATTACCGCATTGAGGCCAATGGCGCGGTGACGCAGATCATCAAGGTCGGCGACCTCATCAACACGGACGCCGGGCGCTGCGCCGTCCAGGAGGACCTGAACACCTGCCAGCCGCTCCTCACGGTCATTGACCCGACGGCACCGCTGTTCCTGCCGCCGCCGGGCACGAACACGCACGTGCCCGTCTACGAGACGGGTGGCATCCTCTGGTGGGGCGAGCGCAAGTTCGTCGGCGAGGACATGTACGGCAGCTCCAAGGTCCCCGACAGCATGATCATCCGACGGATCCCCTTCCCCCAGGGCTCGCGCTACATCATCACCGAGCACGGCTATCACGCCGTCGCGCTGCCCGGGACCGACGAGATCAAGCTCTGCGCCGAGGGCTGGGCGAACTTCTTCGACGCCAAGGGCGACCACGTGCGCGCCCAGGGCATTCGCGACGGCACCGTCGACTTCGCTCGCTTCCACGTCTGGGATCAGATCCAGCAGGAGAAGAACGACGACACCGGCTACGGCATCATTGCCTGGAACCCGCCGCCGGATAAGCCGTACGTCGTCAATCCCGAGGACATCGGCGGGCGCTGCCTCTACTACTACAGCCAATGGCGCTACTTCTACGGTGCGCAAACCAATGGCTTTCTTATCATCATCAATACGCCCTACGTGGTGAGCTACCCGGAGAAGAGCTTCTGGGAGGAGGTCGGCGATTTCATCGGCGGCATCTTCCACGCGATCGTCGACCTCATCGTCGCCATCGTCAGGCTCGTCATCGAGGACTTCTTCGTGCCGCTCATCGGCGGCATCCTCGACGTCGTTGACGACGCCATTGACGAATTGAAGCCGCACCTCTGCGGGGAGGCCGGCGCAGTCATTGCCATCGGGGCCTCGATCTACTTCGGGAATCCGGCCCCGGTCGCCGGCCGCGCCGCCCTGTGCGCCGGGGCTGGCGACCAGGCCCACCCGTGCGCGCCGGGCTACCAGAAGGACCCGACGAGCGGGCAGTGCGTCTTCGTCTGCCCGCCGGGACAGGAGTGGGATGCGCAGCTATTCGCGTGCAAGCGCACCCTCGCGGCCGCGGTGAAGTCGAACCAGCTCATGGTCGCCGCGGTGGCCGGGGGCGTTCTCCTCCTCGCGGCGGCGGCGATCCACAAGCGCAACAAGCGGCGGGCGTTGGCGCCGGCTCCGGCGCCGGCACCGGCGGCGCCCGCGGCGGCCTAGGCTTCTTCGCGCGTGTGGGCGCGCGGTGCGAGGCTTCCCCCATGGCGGCCCCGTACAGCTCCGACGTCCTGGCGCTCCAGCAGAGCATCAATCGCTTCTCGGGCTTCTGGAGCTTCCAGCCCATCAAGGCCGATGGGCTCTACGGCCCCGCGACGCTCGACAAGGTCCAGCTCCTCGTCATCACGTTCTTTCCCGAGGACCTGGGGCTCTACTTCGACGCCGGCTACGACCCCATCGAGGGGGAGGCGGTCTGGCTGCCGTTCACGCGGCCGTGGACCGAACTCGTGGCCCTGGCGCCGGCCGCGTTCGGGAAGATCGACGCCATGGCGGACACCCTCGGGCTGCCGACGGCGCAGGCGGTGGCGGTCGGCGGCAAGGCGGTCGCCGACCAGGGGCCGCAGGCGACGCCGCAGCAGAAGGCCGACGCGAAGGCCAAGCTCGCGGCCGCGGGCGGGAACCCCGGCGTCGTCGACGAGCCGCCCTGGTTCGCGTCGAAGTGGTTCCTCGGCGGCATCGGCGTTCTCGCCGCCGG
>Ga0126383_10000013_pt1 | contig 94940 bp, 83 predicted proteins | sample PanSoiMetPlot_35_FD_96882 | JGI IMG/M metagenome (GOLD analysis project Ga0126383, IMG submission 96882) | Tropical forest soil microbial communities from Panama - MetaG Plot_35 | ecosystem: Environmental > Terrestrial > Soil > Tropical forest > Bulk soil | place: Panama | collected 2016-02-17 | reverse complement strand
CTGCAAGTACTCCTTCAGCGATTTCAGCTCGAGACAGGAGTGACCGGGCATATAGCGGATCTCAATCCTGCCGAAATCGGGCAGTCCGGTCTTTGGACAAACCGAGGTAAATTCCGGGTCATCAATAACGATCTCATAGCCTGGAAACTGGTTGGGCCAGACTTCGATTTCCGGGAAGGCATGGTCAAGCCCGGCGCTGGCGTGCTCCGCAGTGTAGCGGGGAGATTTGGACATTCGAATATTGTACCGAGTCGGAACAGAGCTCGAAAAATCCCCAAATTGCTGGAGCCTGCCTGTTCTGGAAGCATCTAATTACATAAGAACTTATCTCGCTTTTCGTCCCAGCTGCACGAGGCTGGGTGGTACATTAAGGTTAAGTTTTCTCCCGATGCCATTGAATGGAAACAGTTCCGGCCATCAGCCGCGACGCTGGTGGGTGACGGCGCTTGCGATCGTTGCGGCGGTGATCGTGCTAGCGGCATTCATCACCCGACGGGACGACGCTATTCCAGTCCGCACCGCTACAGTCGAGAAAGGCAATATTCGCAGCCTCATATCGACAAACGGGAAGATCGAACCGGTTTCCAATTTTGAGGCTCACGCGCCAATCTCTACCACCGTTCAGCGGCTACTCGTGAAAGAGGGCGATTTCGTCAAGAAAGGCCAACTGTTGGTCGTGCTCGACGCGCCCGATGCAAAGACCCAGGCGGCGAAGGCGCACGCGCAATTGACATCAGCACAAGCTGACATCAGTGCGATCGAGCGAGGCGGAACGCAGGAAGAAGTGCTCAATCTTGATGCGCAGCTCGTGAAGGCCAAGACCGATCGCGATGCTGCCAATCGGAATTTAGAAGCTCTGCGGCGCCTGCAGCAGCAGGGCGCGGCGTCAGCCGGCGAGGTGCGAGACGCAGAGAATGCGCTTGCCCGAGCCGATGCAGAGTTGAACCTGCTGCAACAGAAGCAGACAAAGCGTTATTCGTCTCCCGAGGTCGCGCGGGTAGAGGCGCAACGAGGCGAAGCACAGGCCGCCTATGATGCCGCCCAGGACATCCTGTCGAAATCCGTGGTGCGTGCGCCTTTTGAAGGCATTGTGTATTCGTTGCCGGTCAAGCAGGGCGCATTTGTCTCAAGCGGCGATTTGGTGCTGCAGCTTGCCGATCTCCGGAAAGTTCAGGTGCGGGCTTTCGTCGATGAGCCCGATGTGGGGAAACTCGCTCCCAAGGATCCAGTTGAAATTACCTGGGACGCTGTACCGGGGCGTATCTGGCAATGCCAAGTGGGCGCGATACCATCGACCGTTCGATTACGAGGTTCCCGCAACGTCGGGGAAACGACGTGCATCGTAGATAACAAAGATCTAAAGCTCTTGCCGAATGTAAATGTTGGGGTGACCATCGTCATCGCCGAGCGTGATGGTGTTCTGTTAGCGCCACGCGAAGCGGTTAGGATGGATGACAGCCGGCCATACGTGCTACGTGTGGTCGGTCATGAACTGAAGCGCCAAGATGTGGAGACGTCTCTCTCCAATCTGACGCAGGTGGAGATCACGAAGGGTCTCGCATCCAGCGACAAGGTGGCGATCAGTTCCCTAAACGGCAAACCACTCGGCGAAGGAACACAGGTTAAGTATTGAATGATTAGTCGGATTTTCCACATTTTTCTGTTTCTGCTGGTCCTCGTTTTTTTCCTTTCGTCTTCGGTGCTGGCAGCGGATTCCACAAAAGATATGCTGGCAGCCGGACGTGTCGACGAAGCGATCCGCGCCTTGAATGGGCGAGTCTCATCGTCGCCATCCGATGCAGAGTCCTACAATCTGCTTTGCCGGGCTTATTACGCCTTGGAGGACTGGGATCGTGCCGAGTCGGCCTGCAAAAAGGCAGTCGCTCTTGAGCCCACGAATTCTCCTTACCACCGCTGGCTTGGCCGGGTTTACGGAGAGAAGGCCAGCCGGGTCAATTTCCTGAGCGCCGCTTCCCTGGCCGGCAAGACGCGCGATGAATTCCAGCGCGCAGTGCAGGCTGATCCCAACGATCCCGATGCGCGCGTCGATCTCGCCGAGTACTACCTGGAAGCGCCCGGCATCGTTGGCGGAGGGCAGGACAAGGCGCGGGCGGAAGCAAAGCTGCTGGGAAAGATCAGCCCGGCGCGTGAACATTGGGTCTATGCGCGAATCGCGGAGAAGAATAAGGACTTCGTCACCGCCGAGCGCGAATATCACACCATGGTGCGCGAGTCCAACGGCGACGCGGAAGCGTGGTTGAATCTGGGATTTTTCTACCGCAATCAGAAGCGATACGACGAAATGGAGCAGGCATTCGTCAAGCTGAGCCAAGCGCCAATGGCGCGGCCCGAAGTGATGGTGGAAGCTGCGCAGACGCTGCTCCGGACGGGCAGGAATTTTCCGTTCGCGGTTGAACTTGTCCAGCATTACCTTGCGACAGGTCCGGTCGAAGAGGCTCCCGCTTTCAAAGCTCACTACGTTCTCGGAACGATTCTGGAAAAGCAGGGAGACAAGACTGGGGCGGCGCGGGAATATCGCGCTTCCCTCGCATTGGCACGCAACTTCGGACTCGCGCAGGAGGCCCTAAACCGCGTCGGGCGGTAAGGGGCTGACCCTCCTAAGTACTCACAAAATTTCCCAGGAATCTCATCCTGCACCGTTCCGGCGCACTTACAATTTGTGCGTTGCGAGTTTTCGCGATCCGATCACAGGTGAAAAGAATGAGATTCCCATTGCCATTGTGGTTACGTTCCCTCGGCATGCTGGTTGCGTTCACTACTTCCATCTTCAGCAGCACGCATGCGGAACGGATTCCCTTGCAGCGCATGGTCGAACTCGCGCTGACACATAGTCCGAACTCAACCGCGTCAGGGGCCGATGTGCAGCGCACAATCGCGTCTTATCGTGAACTGCGAAACAGCTACTACCCGCAGATCATCGCGGGGTCGGGACTGGGCTGGTCGTACGGATTCCCGCTGAGCCTGGAAGGCGCAGCGCCATCAATTGTCAACGTGGTGGCGCAGAGCACAGTCTTCAATCCCGCGCAGTCGCAGTTCATGAAGGCTGCCCGCACCGAGATACAGGCTTCGGAATCGCAAAGCAAGGACCAGCGGAACGCGACCATTCAGGATGTTGCGATTACCTACGCCGAACTCGCCAAGTGGGAGGCGCGCCTTTCGCGCCTGCAGCAGGACCTCGCGCAGGCACAGCAGATGGAAACAGCGGTGGCCCAGAGACTTCAAGAGGGCGTAGATAGCGCCATCGATCTCAACAAGGCCAAGCTGACCTCCGCTCGCGTTCGGTTGCATATCGCGGAGGCTCGCGGTTCGGCGGATATCCTGCGACATCATCTCTCAGGTTTGACTGGAGTCGCCGCGGCATCAATCGAGATCGAACCGGAGAGCATCCCCGCAATGCCCGTGGTTGCAAGTGACGACGATCTAACGCAGAAAGCTGTTACAGAGAATCCTGGCCTTCAATCCGCCGAGCAACATGCTCTGGCGCAATCCTTCCGCGCGCGCGGGGAACATCGAGCGCTGCTGCCTTCTTTGGATTTCGCCGCGCAATACGCGCGCCTGGCGAGCTTCAACAACTACGCCGATTTCTACAAGAAATTTCAGCCTGACAACGCGACCATCGGAGTTTCCATACGGTTTCCGATCTTCAACAGCACGCAGCGCGCGCGGGCTAGCGCCGCTGACGAAGAGGCACGCAAAGCCAAAGCCCAGGTCGAGGCTACCAAGAACCAGGTTTCCGAAGATACGCTGAAGCTGCAGCGCGCCGTTGACCAGTTGTCGGCCGCGCGAGAAGTGGCGTTACTCGAGTTTCAGGTGGCGCAGGCGGGACAGGAAGCAGCGCAGACCCGCATCGATGCCGGCACAGGTAAACTGCATGAACTCGCCGACGCCAGAGTGCAGGCAGCCGAGCGCTTTCTTGGCTTCCAGGATGCCGACTTTGAATATCAGCGGGCCCGAATGAGCCTGATGCGCGCCACCGGCGAGTTGGAGAAATGGGCCCTCGCCGGTCCACCCTCTAAATAGGCGCAAATATGCTCGTCCCGTTGGAGTACCGTAGGCGCCTTCCGATGTTCCAAAATGGCATTTGACGGGATGGATTTTGCCGCCGGACCCCGCTCCAAGGCATCCTAATGGTAGGGGGATGAACCTAGGACGGCAGCCCGCAAAGGTAAGTTCTGTCCGCCAAATGTTAGAATAGATAATCAACCCTATGCCTTTGAAAACATTGTTTTTGAATCCGCCCTCGTTTGAAAATTTTGATGGAGGAGCGGGTTCTCGCTGGCCCGCCACCCGCGAAATCGAGTCCTATTGGTACCCGGTCTGGCTGGCTTACCCAGCGGGAATGTTGGAAGGCGCGCGGCTGCTGGATGCACCGCCCCACCACGTTACGGCGGAAGAGACCATTCGCATGTGCCGGGACTACGAAATGCTGGTCCTTTTCACCAGCACCCCCGGTTTCCCCGGCGACGTCCGTATTGCCGAGGCAATCAAGGACAGCAATCCGCACATCAAGATCGCTTTCGTCGGACCACACGTCAGCGTGCTGCCCGACAAGTCCCTGCAAACCTCGAAGGCGATCGACTTCGTCTGCCGCAAGGAGTTCGATTACACAATCTGCGACTACGCGCAGGGCAAGCCTCTGGAAGAGATCCTCGGCGTTTCGTACCGCAAGAACGGTGAGGTCGTACACAACCCCGACCGCCCGCAGATCGAGAACCTGGACGCGCTGCCGCATGTCACCGAGGTGTACAAGCGCGATCTCGACGTGCGCCGCTACAACGTGCCGTTCCTGCTTCATCCGTTCGTTTCGCTTTATACGACGCGCGGCTGCCCGGCGCAGTGCACGTTCTGCTTGTGGCCGCAGACGCTCAGCGGACATCCATGGCGCAAACGATCGACCGACGACGTCGCCCGAGAGATGGCGAAGGCGAAAGATTTCTGGCCTGACGTCAAGGAATTCTTCTTTGATGACGACACTTTCAATATTCAGAAAGCGCGCACCATCGAACTGTGCGGAAAGCTGAAACCACTCGGATTGACGTGGTCCTGCACCTCGCGTGTCACGACTGATTTCGAAACGCTGAAGGCGATGAAGGAAGCAGGATGCCGCTTGCTGATCGTTGGCTATGAGTCGGGCGACCAGCAGATCCTGAAGAACATTAAGAAAGGCGCCACGATCGAGCGCGCGCGGCAGTTCACTAAGGATTGCCATAAGCTCGGACTGGTAGTGCACGGCGACTTCATTCTCGGATTGCCTGGCGAGAGCCGCGAGACCATCAAGAACACGATCAAGTTCGCGAAGGAACTGGATGTAGAAACTATTCAGGTCTCAGTGGCGCATGCTTATCCCGGAACGGAGCTGCATGAAGCGGCACTAAAGAATGGCTTCATGACCGCCGACACCAAGATGGTCGACGACGCCGGGCACCAGATGGTGCAGATCGAGTATCCCGGACTGCCTGCCGCGGAGATTCTCGATGCGGTTCACCGTTTCTACGACGAATACTATTTCCGCCCCAAGGCCGCGTATCGCATCCTCAAGAAAGCGGCATTCGACAGCTCCGAGCGCAAGCGCCTTTACAAGGAGGCCAAGACCTTCTTGAAGCTGCGCGCGCAACGCAACAAGTGGGTGAAAGAGAACCGCAAGGAAGAGCCCGCGGCGGTTGAGCCGGCCAACGCCTAGGCCGGGAGACCGGAGTGACCTTTCGAAAATACCTCGTGCTGGCTGGCATCACGGTGTTCAGTGCCACGGGCGATTCACTACTGGCAAGAGGAATGAAGGTTGCCGGCAGCGTCTCCCCGCACGATCTTTCCGGGCTGATTTTTTCCATCCTGAATCCGTGGGTCGCAGCAGGAATACTCTTCCTGCTGGCGTTCTTCGCGTCGTACACATCGGCGCTTTCCTGGGCGGACCTCACCTACGTGCTTCCTGCGAGTTCTCTGGGATACGTTTTGGTTGCGCTAGTGGGTCGCTTCGTCTTCCTTGAGCAGATTCCGTTCACACGATGGCTCGGAATCGCCATGATCACCGCCGGCGTGGGATTCGTGGCCGCCGGGCCCTCTGTCACCGCAAGACATCCACATGACTCCGAGCAGGCCATCTCGCAGGAGGCGCGCTCATGAGGGATTTCTACGCATGGGTTGCCGTCGGGCTGATCGTCTTCGCGTCCACCGCCGGAGACGTGCTGCTCTCTTACTCGATGAAGAAAGTTGGCGACGTTGGAGAACTGTGGAAGCGCCGTGGCTTGCTGCACGTGATCGGTCGAATTTTAAGCACTCCGACGTTCCTGTTGGCAATAGCGGGGTTTGCTGTGGCGTTCTACAGCCTGCTGTTCGGACTTTCCTGGGGAGACTTGAGCCTGGTTGCGCCGGCATCCGCCTCGTTGACCTTCGTGGCTAACGCTGTCGCAGCGCGTATCTTTCTGCATGAACGGGTCGGCCGTCGTCGCTGGGCCGCCGCCCTACTGGTGGCTGGCGGCGTGATGCTGATGGCGTTGTGACCCAAACACCTTTCGGCTAGATGAACAAGTCGAGCGGATCATTCAATATCCGTGCTTCGATAATTTTCTTGTCAGGATCCGTTACAAGCGCCAGCGTACGGCTGGGCGCGCCTGCCGGGAAGTTTCGCAGGACTGGGAAATTCTCGGCGCTCACTTCTTCCTTACACTCAATGCCGTCGGGTTTTCCGTCGATCACGTTCCTGCCGCGCGGCTGCGCTCGCTCCAGAAACTCCACCAGCTCGGAAAGCATGTATTTGGCCCCGGCACTCAGCCGGACGAACTCCACGCCAATACCCGAGTGCTGACGAATGGCCCTGACTTGCCCTAGCGCGCGGAAACAGGAACTGTCGATGCGGGCCAGGATTTCAGCGAGCGTCCCACGCGGCAACTCAAGACCGGTCTCAATGAAACAGCCACCACGGCTCACATTGCGAATCAGTCCTTGGAGGAACATTCCATCGGAGGGCAAACTCACAACATTGGCGAAGCCGTTGCAGTCGAATCGTGGGTCGCGGCGGCGGTTCTCGATCGCGGGTGAAGATCGAGTTGAACTCGGAATAGCCATTTGGTGCTTTGATAGTACTTCGGGTCAAACGGGCATGAAATGGCGATAACGTAATGGGAAGCGGACCCGCCGGTAACTCAAGTCTTTTCTGAAAATGCCGAAACGCCTCTCAGCCAAAGAGGCGCATGAAGCCGCTTGCAGGAAGATCGGGAACCAGGAACCGGCTGGCCTTGTTTCCCGCAACCCGTGCCAAGCACTCGGCCGCCAGATAGCCGCTGCGGACGGCGCCTTCCATCGTGGCCGGCCATCCGGTGGCGATCCAGTCACCGGCGAGGAATACGCGCGGCCATGCGGTAATCGGAGTGGGACGGAACTGATCCATGCCGGGACGCGGAGAGTAGGTCGCATTGATTTCTTTGATGACGGTGGATTTCACGAGCCCCGCCTCGCGCACTGCCGGAAAGAACTCGCCTAATTCGCGCACGGCAAGCTCCACGATCTCGGTTTTCGACTTATCAACCAGGCCCTTCGAACTGCTCACCACCAACTCCACGTAGCTCCCTTTCCCATTTTGTCGCGCCTGGATCCGAGACTTATGGAACATCCATTGGATGGTGCGGTCGAGCAGCACAGCATGATCGAGATCGCTGATGGCCCGGTCGAACCACAGGTGAATGCCGGTGATGGGAGAGGTTTCAAAATGGCCCAGCATCTCCGATAGAGGCGCAGCTGCAGGAGAGTCTGGCAACACCCGCTTCAACGAATCGAACGGAACCGCCAGCACGAGATAGTCAGATATCTGCTCCTGTCCGTTGACGGCAATTCGAACTTCCGAGGGATGAGAACGAAACGATTCGATTCCAGAGCGGAACTGGATTTCTCCGGCGCGCTCGCGGATGTAGTCCCCTGCGGCGCCGTAGAGTTCCGTCAGAGGTACCGTCGGAATCCCCATTCGCCCCGCTACTGCGGATTTCAGGAACGATTCGCGGACGACCTGGGCCGCATACGGAACTGAAACCAAATCCAGGTCTTCATTCAACGCGCTGATCAGGATTGTCTTCCAGAATCGCTCTACCGCAACCTCGGTTTGGCCATGGCGCTTCAGCCATGCGAGGAATGTCTCTCCCTGATCCCGTGGCGTGGACGGGGCAAGAGCGGCCATGGCGCGCGCAACCGCTAATTTATCGGGAAACGCGAGACAGTCGGCGCGCAAGAAAGCCAAGGCAGTGTGCAAAGGCGCGGGTAGCGACGACGGCCGGATCACCGATGCGCGTCCGCCGGGTTCAAGAAATGTCAGGTTGTCATACCAGCGGATTTTCGATTCCACCCCAGTGCGCTGGTAAAAATCGAGCAAATTTGTGCAGCAGCCGAGCAGGACGTGCTGGCAATTGTCCACGATTTCGCCGGTGCTGGGGTGCTGATAGGACGACGCACGTCCTCCGAGATACGGGCGACGCTCGAAAAGCGTCACTTGAAAACCAGCTTCTGAGAGAGCGCAGGCTGCCGCTAGACCCGCAAGCCCGCCCCCGGCGATGGCGACTCTGGCACTTTGATCTCGCAAGGTCATCACGCCAGGCGCTTGAGAAATCCTTTTGCGAGGATCTTGAGTTTTTCGGTGGTGGTGAGACGCACTCTTTCCTTGATCACGTCGTACTGGCGTGAAGCGATTTTTTCGAGCAGGTGGCGATAGATCGTCACTAAGACCCAGAGTCCGGGCTGACTGTCTTCGTTTACCAGCGGAATCAAGTCCTCGCCGGACTTGTAAAATTCCCGGGCGCGATCGGCCTCCAGTGCCAGCAAGGGACGCAAGCGCGTGGGGTCGGGCGGTGCAAAATCCGCGGCGGTCAGATTGAATTGCGCCAAGTCTTCTTCCGGAAAGTATATGCGTCCCATGGCGGCATCTTCTTTGACGTCGCGAATGATGTTGGTCATCTGGAACGCGACGCCGCAGCGCTCGGCCATTCCCTCGGCTGCCGGATCGCGATATCCAAAGATCCGAATGCATACCAAGCCGACCACCGACGCCACACCGTAGCAGTACTGGCGCAGATCTTCGAAGGTCCGATAGCGGATGGCAGGCTGCGACGCCATTTCAGCGGCGCTCGGTTCCTGTTCGATATCGGCCGCTGTACCGTAGGCCAGTTGATCGAGGAGTCCAACCGGAATCTGGTAGCGACGCTGTGTATCGGTTAGCGCCAGCAGAACCGGTTCGTCGGTGGGTTGTCCGGCGAGAGCGCGGTGAACTTTATCCAGCCATTCTGCAAGCTTGTTACGGCGGTCGTAGAAACTTAACGTGTTGTCGTCGGTAATATCGTCGCAACGCCGCATAAAAGCGTAGACAGCGCTCAGCGAGTTGCGCTTGGGGCGAGGCAAGACAGCGAATCCGTAGTAGAAGTTTCGCGCCGATGACCGGGCAATATGCCGGCACACGGAGTACGCCATTTCGAGTTGCGAGGCGGTCGGGGCAAATTGGATCGGAGGTGTACCCACGGCGGCACTCATAGCAGTTTCCCGATGGCGGCACGGGCGACCAGAGCCAGCTTGCGTCTTTTCGAGATCACGGGACGCTGGTTCAGCACAGCAAAATTCTGACGCTCGATGGCGTTCAGAATCTCCTGCCCGCCGCGGCTGAAAAGCTCGATGTCGATGGCGAGGTCGCGCTTAACCTTTCCGGCCAACGGCAACCCCTGCGCGAACCATTCCCGCGCCCGCGCAACTTCAAATCGCATCATCTCGCGAAATGCAGGCGTGTTTTGTCCGCTACGAATCTCTTCTTCCGTCGCTCCGAATCGTCGCAAATCTTCCAGCGGGAGATAAATACGGCCCTTTGCGTAGTCGATGCTTACATCCTGCCAGAAATTCGCCAGTTGGAGAGCCGTGCATGTGTAGTCAGAGAGTTGCTGGCGCTCAGCATCGCGATACCCGCACAAATACAGCACCAGATGGCCGACAGGATTCGCCGAGTAGCGGCAATATCCGAGCAAGTCGCCGAATGTAGGAAACCGGGTGACGGTCTGGTCCTGACGAAACGCGATCAACAGATCGGAGAACTCGTGCTTCGGAATATTGAATCTCCGTACGGTCTCCTGTAACGCAACGAATACCGGGTGGCGGGGAGATCCGTCGTAGCATTCGTTCAATTCCATTTCCCACGCCTCCAGAAGCCCCAAGGAGGCGTTAGTATCGCCAACTTCATCTCCGAGATCGTCTGAGATGCGGCAATAGGCATAGACATTGAAGAAGTGCTGGCGCAGCGCCTTGGGAAGGAACCATGTTGCTACAGAAAAATTCTCATAGTGCGAACTCGCCAATCGCTGACAGTATTGCCGGGACTCCTCAAGCGAGGGAGCCACCTCGGGAATGGCATACTCTGGCGGAAGCTTGCTCCATCCCGCCGTCAGATCGAGCGGAGCGCCAGATTCAGGATTGGCAACAATCGGCATTTTGCAGTAATTCCACCACAGAGCGCTCAAAGGGTCACAAAGTTAAATCGGAATCCTGAGAGTTTTTTTCCTCGCGCCTTTCGTGGTGAAGTCTAGTGTCCAGGAATGATTGCAGTCTTGATATCGCCATTGCGGTTTAGCATGTGCCGAAGGACGTCATGCAACCGCGAAAGCGGCGCTTCGCCGGTAATATAATCCGTGCCGCGAACCTTCTTTTCAGTAATCAATCCAAAGGCGCGCCGAACTGTCTCGGGCGTGTGGTGGAACGTCGCCTTCAATGTAATTTCGGAGTAGTGCAGACGATTGGTATCGAGTTGCACCTTGGTCCCCGCTGCGCATCCGCCGAAAAAGTTGACCGTGCCACCCTTTCTAACCATCTGCACGGCCCATTCCCAAGCTTCCGGGCGACCGACTGCTTCCACGATGACATCTGGGCCGCGCTTTTCGACCGTTAATCCACGCACCGCCTCGACTGGATCCGTGACCTGGGTAATTTGAACGACTTCATGGGCGCCTTTGCGACGCGCGAGCGAAACCTGCGAGTCCCGCTTAACCACTGCAATCACATTACATCCAATCGCTTTCGCAACCTGTACGAACATCAGGCCGATGGGGCCGCCGCCGATTACAGCGACGGTATCTCCGATCTCCACACCAGTTTCATGAAGCCCTCTTAGAACGCACGCCAGAGGCTCGGTCATGGCGGCGTCTTCAAAACTGACGTGCGGCGGAACAACCAGCATGTTGGTCTCGACGATTCGCCGCGGAATCCGAATGTACTCGGCGTATGCGCCGTTATTGAAGAGCAAATCTTCGCAAAGATTGCCCTGATGCTTCGAGCAATAAAAGCAGAGGCCACAAGGGGCGGAATTCAGCGCCACCACTCGCATGCCTTTCTTGAACCCTCGGACTCCGGGTCCGACTTCTTCGATGGTTCCTGCCAGTTCGTGTCCGAAGAGCGCGGGAGGAACAATCATCCGGGCGTGATATCCGCGCTGGTAAACCTTGAGATCGGTGCCGCAGGTGAGGGCAACCTGTACCTTGACCAGAACTTCACCATCTCCGACTCGTGGGATGGGCACTTTCTCAATCTTGATATCTTCTTTGCCGTAGAGTACAGCGGCCGTCATTTTGCCATTCACAGTTGATGTCCTTCCCACGCCCTCGACCCCTTCGCGCCAAAAGCAGGCGCGCCAGAGCCCCACGCGCTCCCCGGCTGAATGACGATCTTCATTGAGTCCGCTTGTGGATGGGCAGCCCGGTCAAGTGCCTCGACGCTCTGCGACAGCGGAAATCGGTGGCTGATCAGCCGTTCCAGATCCATTTCCCGATTCATTACAAACTGAACGGATTCCTCCTGCACTTCGACCGAAGCGCTGTAGGAGCCCAGCAAACTCTTCTCGTCCACACACACCGCGGCCGGATCAATCGTGGCTTCGCCGCGCGCAGTCTGCGCAAACAGCAACACACGACCCCCCGAACGGGCCGCATCCATCGCCGGGCGAATCAGGCTGGTTCCCCCGACCGCCAAAATCACAGCGTCGGCCCCACGCCCCTCGGTCATTTCCCGGATCGTCTTCACCGTGTCAGCCCGCGAAGCGTCAATCGTTTGTTCCAAACCGTAACTTCTAGATATTGTAAGCCTCTCAGGATACAAATCGGAAGTGACCACGCGAGCCCCGGCCCGTCTCGCCAGTACAGCCAGAATCAGGCCAATTGGACCTTGACCGATCACCAGCACCGTTTCACCAGGCTCCAACCGCAACGTCTGAATCCCTTTGATGCAGGTATTGACCGGCTCGACGAAGCAGGCTTGCTCGTACGATACGGGTTCTGGAATACGAACGGTTCCCTTTTCCACGATCCAGCCCATTACCCGGACGTACTCTGCAAAACCGCCCCCTGACGGCTCAAAACCGGCTGTGCATCCCACTTTCTTGTACGTCGAGCACTGGGCAAATGTTTTGTGCCGGCAGTAATAGCAATCGCGGCATGGAATGTGATGGAAAACGACAACCCGATCGCCCGGTTCAAAATCGTGAACTCCGGGCCCGATTTTCGCTACCACTCCGGATGTTTCATGGCCGAAGATGCGCGGCGCCGAATGGGATCCGGTCGCGATCTTTTTCAGGTCGGTGCCACAGATCCCGCAGGTATGAACTCGGACGAGGATTTCGCCGGCGCCAATTTCCGGAACCGATACTTCTTCGAGGCGCACGTCATTCACGCCTCGGTAGACGGCGGCCTTCATCGTAGATGGGATCACTTGCCTTTCGACTTCGGTGCTCGTTGAACTGGAGAAGGCCATGTCCTCGATCATCTTGCCTACGGTTTGTTGTTCGTGAACTGCACGTTCAAATTCATTTGATTCAAATAAGGCTGTCCAGGACCCAACCGCTTCACATCCTTCACCTGGACTACGCAATAAAACTGTTCCACCTTGAAAACGCGACGCGTCTCGAGCGGAATCTTTGGAAACGATCGGCCGTCAAGCCACCAGACTTGCGCCTGATCGCGCGTCAGGTCTTGCGACACCGGCAGTATGCTGTCATAGAGCTTGTGGTGCAAATCCAACAGCCGCACATACCATCCCAGAATCCGCGGATCTCCAGTGTGCACCTCCGGCGCAAAACGCAATAGATAACGCGGGTTACCCGTGATGTCGTTAACCTTGAATTCCTGCCGAGGCTGCTCCACCGTGAGTGTCACGTCCAGCGCTTGCTCCGCAATTCGTGTAGGGCCTTTCTTGAACGATTCGGAATAGACACTCTTCGCTGAGTCGGCCGCGAATGCAGCGCTTGCTAAACACGCGATGAGCATCCAGCGAATCACAGAACCTCTTTCATCGGCGTTTCCTCTTGCATTCTGACCAGGAGCTTTTCCAGGGCAGCGCACAGAGCGCGGCTCGCCTTGCGGCTGTTTCGCGCGAGCGAAATGGTCGATCTCCACAACCACGGACGGATAGCAACATGGAGTGCAAACTTTCCGGTTCGAAATTCCCCTTCGCTGCTTACGAACTGCCGCATGTCGGGCATGTCAAACGATGACGCATCCGACACAGCTTTCACCGCATGAAACGCGACACTGCGCGACTCCGCGCCATGGGCCACCGCAGCGGCTTCCATGTCAACAGCCGCGGCTCCTGCATAGGCCTTACGCAACCTTTCTTTCTGATCGCGGCCGGCGACTGATGCAAAACTGACCAACATGCCCTCGCCGTGACCCGTATCCGTCCGGCTGCCGTCCTGTGCGTCAATTACCGTACGCGGCTCAAGCACATCCGCGACGCGCAGCGTTGCGTCCAAAGCCCCAGCAAAACCAACCGACACGATGCGTGAGGGCTTCGTCTCGCGAATCACTGCCTCCGTTGTGCGGCGCGCTGCCTCGCTGCCAATGCCCCCGCAGACTAGCGTCACATTTCCGTTTTCAAAGAGCCGGTACTTGCGACCGCTGCTTTCCGCCACACGTGCCTTCCAATTCCGGATCAAGGGGGCGACCTCTCGCTCAAGCGCCGCTACCACCGCGATTCGTGGCCCCTGGCAGACCTGGCTTTGGCCTGACGAGGTGGAGATCTCAGACATACCCATTGCTGCGGAACCAATCCACGGCGCGGCGCAAGGCAGAATCTACCGGCACCGTGCGCCACCCAAGTTCGCGTTCTGCTCTCGCTGAGGTGACGAACATCATCTTTCGCCCCATGCGGACTGCATCGATAGTCGCACGCGGTTCTTTTCCTCGGAGCCTGCCAGTGACCATTTCATCCACTATGCCAGTTGCAAAGGCCACGACGTAAGGCAGCTTCACCGTTGGAGACCGCAAGCCAGTGATCTCCGCAAGCCGGTCGAGAATCTGCTTCAGCGTGAGGTTCTCTCCTCCGAGAATGTAACGTTCGCCGCCTTTTCCCTTTTCGAGCGCCTGAATGTGCCCCTGCGCACACTCGGTGGCATCGACCAGGTTCAGTCCGGTCTCGACATAGGCCGGAAACTTCCGCTTTAGGAAGTCGACGATGATCCGTCCGCTCGGCGTCGGCTTAATGTCGCGCTCGCCGACGGGCGTGGTCGGGTTCACCACTACCACGTCGATCCCCTCTTTCGCCGCCTTGAATGCCACTTGCTCGGCCATGAACTTCGACCTCTTGTACGGGCCGATCATATCGTCCAGGGAGACTGGGCTGTTCTCGTCGGTCATTTTCCCGTTCGACCCGAAGCCCATGGTCGCCACGCTCGACGTGTACACAATCCTCCGGACGCCTTGCCGGTGCGCCGCGGCCAGCAGCGCACGCGTTCCCTCGACGTTTGAGCGGTACATTTCCTCCGGATCGCGCACCCACAGCCGGTAATCCGCTGCAACATGAAACAGCGTGTCACACCCGGCCAAGGCCTTCTCGAACGATGACGGATTGCGTAAATCGCCCTCAACTCGCTCGGCCGGCAATTCCGCGATATTTCGCAAATCGCTGGTCGGACGCACCAGCAACCGGAGGTCAGCCGCCTGCTCGGAGAGAGCGCGGGCAACATGACTGCCGAGAAATCCGGTTGCGCCAGTGACGAAAGCCAGCATTTAGCAATTGGCACTTAGCATTTGGCAAAGCGCGGCTCGAATCGCTAAATGCCAAGTACCAATTGCTAACTGCTGCTCTTCTCCGCCATCACTTTTCCGTAGGTCGTCAATGCAATCAGCGGGAAGTATTGGCGGTACATGTGGTACATGAGATAGAACACGCGCGGAAAGCCCGTGCCGGTGTAGAAATGTTCGTCCCAGCAACCGTCTTTTTTCTGGGTTCGAAGAAGGTAAGCGATGCCGCGCGCCACCGAGTCGCTGCGCGTGTCGCGGGCTGCCAACAATCCCATGATCGCCCACGCGGTTTGCGAGGCGGTGCTTTCGCCCGTGCCTTTGAGATTGGGATCGTCATAGGAACCGACGGTCTCGCCCCAGCCGCCGTCCGGGTTCTGCACCATGCGCAGCCATTCCGCTGCCTGCTGGATCATCGGATCGTGGTTGTCGATCCCCATTGCCTCAAGACCGCGCAACACCAGGGCCGTCCCGTAAATGTAGTTCACTCCCCAACGGCCAAACCAACTGCCATCGGGTTCCTGTTCTTTGCGGATAAACTTCAGCGCCTTTCGCACCGCCGGATGGCTCTTGTCGTATCCATACGTGGCGAGGCATTCGAGAATGCGGCCTGTGATGTCAACGGTCGCCGGATCGAGCATCGCGTTGTGGTCCGCAAACGGCACGTACTGAAAGACCATGCGGTCGTTATCTTTGTCGAACGACGCCCATCCCCCGTTGCGGCACTGCATTGAGAGAATCCAGTCAATGGCGCGCTGCACGGATTCACGCTGATAGCGGCCGTTCGGATGTTCCACGCGGCTCAGCGCGAGACATACCATCGCACTGTCATCCACGTCGGGATAAAACTCGTTGTTGAATTCGAAGTACCAGCCACCGGGCTGTCCTTGCGGATTTTTGATCTTCCAGTCGCCCACCGTGCGAACCTGCTTTTGCAGAATCCAGTCGGCACATTTCACCATGCGCGGATCGGTCGCTGGAATTCCGGCTTCGCCGAGTGCAAACAGCGCATATGCCGTGTCCCAGACCGGGGGCATGCACGGTTGCATGCGGAACGTCTCTTCTTCCTCGATTCCCAGTTTCTCGAACTCATCCATCGCGCGAATAAACTGCGGATCGTCCACCGAATAACCAAGGCAGCGCAGCGCGATGATGGCATTCATCATCGAGGGATAGATGGCGCCCAAGCCGTCGCTCATCTCGAAGTGTTCCAGCATCCATTTTTCGGCTTTGCGCAGCGCGACGGAGCGCAGCGGCCGTATGTGCACACGCTCGGCCCAGTGCGTGAGGCGATCAAGGACGAGGAAAAAGTTTCTCCACGAAAACAGTTTCTTGTCCCAATGAAGATGCATGCGCGACTTGTCGCGTCCGCCGACAAAAAGCTCCTGTACTCCCATTTCGTCAGGAATTTTCTTGAAGGGCTTCTTCGCGTAGCAGATCGACAACGGTACCAGGATCGCCCGCGACCACGAGGAGATTTCGTAGATGTTGAACCAGAACCAGTTCGGAAACAGGACGATTTCCGGCGGAATAGCGGGCACCGCGTCATAGTCGTACTGCCCGAAGAAGCAGAGATAAATCTTGGTAAAAGTATTGACCTCGGTAACGCCACCGAGTTCAAGTATCTTCGCCCGCGCTCGCTCTAGCGCGGGATGATCCGCGGTGTAGCCCGCGAGTTTCAGTCCAAAGTAAGCCTTGACCGAGGCGCTGACGTTGGACGGCCCACCAGCATAAATACCCCATCCGCCATCTTGATTCTGATTTTCAAGGATGTAGCGCGCGCATTTCTCAAACCGATCCTGGTTGCCGGTGCCAAGCAGAGTGTGAAGCAGGATGTAGTCGGACTCGAGGGTAGTGTCGGCCTCGAGTTCACCACACCAGTAGCCCTCTTCGTGTTGTTGGGAGAATAAGAACTTGCGAGCGGCATCCACTGCAACGGCAACACGGCTCGCGAGGTCGTCGATCTTACCGAATCGCATCTGCGGCACAGAGGCCGAATTCGCGGGGGAGGATTCGTCCATTATGACTCCACTGCGGCACTGGCCGGCGCAGCCGCGATTGCTTCCACGATTTCCGGCGGGAGACCAAACCGAACATTTTCGGGCATGATTTCCAGTTCCTGCACGTTGTCAAAACCCTGAGTCGCGAGATACTTCACGACCTGCTCGACCAGATGCTCCGGGGCAGACGCACCGGCGGTCAAGGCAACAGTATTCACTCCATCCAGCCACTCCCGCCGGATGTCGCGATCATTGTCGATTAGATGTGCCTCGGTCCGCAGTGACCTCGCTACCTCCACCAAGCGCTTGGAATTAGAGCTGTTATCGGAGCCAACCACCAGGAGGAGATCGGCGTCGCTGGCCACGTGTTTGACGGCAACTTGGCGATTTTCAGTGGCGTAACAGATGTCTTGTGCAGCCGGGCCCTTGATATTGGGAAACCTCTTGCGCAGGGCCGCAATGATGTCACGGGTCTCGTCGAGGCTAAGGGTGGTTTGCGTCAGGTAGGCAACACGGTTGGGATCGGGCACGGTGACGTTGTCAACTTCTTCGGGAGTGCCGACTACCTGCGTCACCGCTGGAGCTTCACCCAGGGTGCCAATGACTTCGTCGTGGTCGCGGTGGCCAATCAGGATCAGGGAATAGCCTTCGCGCGCAAACTTGACCGCCTCCACATGCACCTTCGTGACCAAGGGACAGGTCGCGTCAATGACGCGCAGACTACGAAGCTTACTGTTATTGCGCACCTCGGGGGAGACGCCATGAGCGCTGTAAATGACACGTTCGCCCTGCGGCACTTCCTCGACGCTATCGACAAAAATCGCGCCCTTCTGCTGAAGTTCTTCAACCACAAAGCGGTTGTGAACGATCTCCTTGCGGACGTAAATCGGCGGGCCGAAGGCTTCCAGTGCGATGCGGACAATATCGATGGCGCGGACCACGCCCGCACAAAAACCGCGCGGTTTTAACAGCAATAACGTCTTGCTCTCAGACAAGGCTAATCCCCCACTCTCTAAGGTACACGTTTCCTGCGAAAAGGTTGCGTTTAGGGTATCGAAAAATACACCTGAGGTCAACGTAAGCCATTGATAGAACTAGGATTAGCACTGAACGGGGAAAAGAGGCTGTTAAACGGGAGGAGGCTTCTGGATGGCTCTTAAGGGAGGTCCTTGGTAGCTGCGCTGGTGGAAGGCGACTTCTTGTCAACCGTTCGCCTTGATCATCTGCTCGGCGTGCTTGCGGGACGTCTCCGTCAGTTTTGCACCTGACAACATGCGCGCCACTTCTTCCGTGCGCTCGTCGCCCGTAATCTGCCGAACGGTCGTCTTCGCGCGGCCTCCTGTTTCGCGCTTCTCGATCAAAAAATGCTGGTGGGCAAAGGTCGCAATCTGCGGAAGGTGGGTGACGCACAGCACCTGGTGCGATTTCGCGAGCGCCTTCAATTTCTTGCCGACAGCCTCGGCAGCGCGTCCGCCAATTCCGGTATCGATCTCATCAAAGACGACCGTTCGTTGAACCGCTGCCGACTTTTTCTTCGCTCCCGGATTGGCGCCCGCCTCGACGCTTGCCTTGAGTGCCAGCATCACGCGCGACAATTCTCCGCCCGATGCAATCTGCTCCAACGGGCGCATGGTTTCACCGACGTTGGTCGAAATCCTGAACACAACCTCATTGATACCGGAAGGGGACCAATGCTGTTCCAATTCAGACTCTTCGACCGCGATCCGAAAACTCGCCTTCATCGCCAGGTCGTTGATCTCGGATTCCACCAACTTCTCCAGTTTTTTCGCAGCCTCCAGGCGCTTGCGTGAGAGACCACGGGCAGCCTTCAAGTATTCCTGCGCCGCTCCTGCGAGTTTGTTGCGAAGCTCGCGAATCACGTCGTCCCTGTTTTCTATTTCGTCGAGCTTGCGGCGAGTGGTTTGGCCGAGGGTAATCACATCATCGAGGGATGGGCCATACTTTCTCTTGAGACGGTCGAGCAACGCCAAACGATCTTCGAGTTCGGAGAGACGTTCGGGGGAAGCCTGAATCCCGCCGGCATAGTCGCGTAGCGTTGCACCTACGTCTTCGACGCTGATTCGAGCCGATTCGAGCGCCGCGAGCGCGTCCGCAAATTTTGGCTCGTAGCGCACCAGTTCTTCGACCTGCTTCTGCGCTGCGCCTAAGGTCGACGAGGTTGCGCTGTTGCCTTCATACAACAGATCGAAAGCATTCATTGCGGCGCTGTAGATTTTTTCCGCGTTCGCGAGTACCCGCTTCTCAGTTTCGAGTCTCTCATCTTCTCCCGATTGCAGCCGCGCTTCTTCGATCTCACGGCGCTGGAACGACCACAGATCAACTAGTCGCAATCGATCCTGTTCGTCGGTTTCCAGTTCCGCAATTCTTTCGCGCAACTCTTTCCAGTGCGCATAGGGATCCGCCAGGGCGTCTGCCGGGACGCCGGCATAGGCATCCAACAGGGCTTGTCGGGCAGCCGCGTCAAAATTAACCAGGGATTCATTTTGCGCGTGGATAATGGCGAGCCAAGGCGCAATCTGTTTCAAGACTGCGACGGTCGCAGGCTGGTTATTGATAAAAACGCGGCCCTTACCGCCGCCTGCAATCTCGCGCCGCACGATCAGCGACGTTTCTTCAGTGTCGAGTCCATTCCCCTCGAGAATCTGCACGATCCTTTGTGCCGCTGCGTCTTCCGAGTCGAATACAGCCGACACAATGGCGCGGTCCGCCCCGGTGCGGATCACATCAGACGAAGCTTTTCCGCCGAGAAGAAGCCCTAGCGCGTCAATCAGAATGGATTTTCCGGCGCCTGTTTCGCCAGTCAGGAGATTCAATCCGGACGCGAACTCAACTACGACATTGTCGATGACCGCATAGTTCTCGAGTCGTAGCTCAGCGAGCACGGTTCGTCCAAGTTTGGGAAGGTCAGGCGCAGCATAGCACAGTCGCGGGAATTCGGCCGCTCCGATCACGGCCGCCAGAACGGTAACTCGCAGTGTACGCTCAGACGTTCAACTTAGAACTTTGGAGTTACACACTGCACTTCTGAGAGTTGTCCGCGCAACAACGCGTCGTCCATATTCAAAACATGCGTCCCCTTCCCCGCGCATTATTGCTAATTGTGTCTCTGGCATTCGCCGGAAACGTCTACGGCCAGCAATTGCAGTGTCAACCGTGTTCCGTTGGTTTTGGCCTCACTCAGATCGGCAGTTCAAAGGGTTATTACATCCGACTGAGCAACGCCGGCAGCAAGCCGCTCACCATTAACGCCGATTCCATGTCGAATTCGGCTTTCACGTTTGCAAATTTCAAGCTCCCCGTGGTTCTGGGACCCGGAGCCATGGTCAAGCTGCCTCTCGTCTTCACGCCAGTCGCGTTAGGACGAGTTACTGGCAGTGCGACCCTGCAGAGCAATGCGCTCAATCCCTCTCTCAGTATTGGCCTGGCAGGACGAGGGTTTGGGGCGAATGATGTCCGTCTTGGAATTTCCCCCGGCACTCTTGATTTCGGAAATGTGACGCTTGGATCGAGTTCCACCCTGCAAGCCACGCTTTCGGCGATCAACGGCGATGTCACCGTAAACGCTGCGCAGACCGACAATTCCGAATTCGTCATCCAGGGCCTCGGGTTACCAGTAACCATTCCCTCGGGACAGACCTTGGCGGTTGCGATTCAATTCACACCCAGTGCGGCTGGCCAAGCGACGGGCAACTTCATCGTGCAGAGCAACGCAACGAACTCTCCCACGACTGAGCCGTTGACCGGCGCCGGAGTGGCCGCGCAAAGTCACGAAGCCGACTTGACGTGGGATCCGAGCAATGGCGCCGTCGGGTACAACGTTTATCGCGGCGGAGTCCATGGTGGTCCGTATGCCAAGATCAATTCCGGCCTTGACTCGTCGACGAGCTACGCGGATACGAACGTGAAGGCAGGAGCGACCTACTACTACGTCGCCACCGCGGTCGATTCCTCCGGTGACGAAAGCTCCTATTCCAACGAAGCGAAAGTGGTGATTCCAAAACCATAGACCTGCTGCGCTGCTCGCCTGTTCACCGGGCGAGCAGTGCTTCCTCTCAGACGTTGACCGTGGCGATACCCTCCCCGGACAGGCCGCGTGATTGGTCTATAATCGCGAAAAGGCAAATTTTTTACACTAATGCAATCTTTCCCACTCTTCCTTGCTTTTGTCGGCGGCGAAATCATTGATTTGGTTCTGCAAACCGGCCTGGTAGCGAAGGCGGCGCTCCTGTTGCTGCTCGCCTTCAGCGTGGTCTCGTGGGCGGTGATCATCTCCAGATGGCGGTTGCTGAGCCGTGCACGTACGCAGAGCGGACGCTTTGTGCGGACCTTCCGCAAGGCGCAGCGCATGCAGGACGTCGCATCGGTTGCCGAACAGTTCCGTCCCAGCCCGCTGGTCGGTATTTTTCAAGCGGCGGTAGAGGAATTCCGCCGTCAGATGGGTATGACCGGGACCATCCATAGCCTGACGGCCATCCAGCGTTCGATGCAAGTAGCATCCTCGGAAGAGATCACGCGTCTGGAGCGCAATGTTCCATGGCTCGCTATCACTGGTGCCGTGACGCCTTTTATCGGATTGTTTGGAACCGTTTGGGGCATCATCGATGCCTTTCACGGACTGGGCACCGCCGGAGCTGCCACCCTGCGCGCCGTCGCACCGGGAGTGTCTGAAGCACTCGTCACCACCGCCGCTGGGCTCGCAGCGGCCATACCCGCCGTGATTGCTTATAACCTGATCAACGCATCGATCCGCGAACTGGCTGCTCGCAATGACGACTTCGCCCTCGAAATGCTGAATTTAGTGGAACGGCAGCAGGCTGTTCCCGCAGCTGAGGTTCGGCGCTGATGGCATTCACCGCAGCCAATGGACGCACGCAAACTTCGCTCGCGGACATCAACGTCACGCCGCTGGTCGATGTAGTCCTGGTCCTGCTGGTGATTTTCATGGTGACCGCGCCCGTCCTGCAATCGGGGATTGAAGTCAATGTTCCGCACACGCGGACGGTGAAAGAGATCACCGAAGAGCGGTTGGTGATCAGCATCGACAAATCGCAGAAAGTGTACCTGGGCAATGATCCGATCAACATCAACCAGATTGGCCGGACACTGAAGCAGAAAATCCGCGATCCCCAACATCAGGCGATTTACCTGCGGTCCGACGAGGATGTCCCCTTCGGCGCTTTCGCCACCGTGATGGATGCCATCAAGCAATCCGGGATCAGCAACGTAAGCATCGTGACGCAGCCGATCGATTCCCATGGCGGCAAGCACTGATATCTATTCCGAACACGGCAATCTGGAAAAGCCTTTAGTGTGGTCGCTGTGCCTGCATGCAGGCTTCGCAGGCTTCGTCATCTTGATTGCCATCGTAGCGGGAAACTACCGCGGCTCGGGCTGGGGCGGAGGTGGTGGCGGTGACGCCATGGGTGCGGTTCTTGTGTCTACTGTTCCCTTACCCGCTAATCCCGTTCAGACACAGAATGTGCTCGCAAACGAGTCCAAGGGACTCTCGAAATCGCAGCCGAAGGTCGAAGAGCAACAACCCGAAGCAATCCCCATTCCCGACAAGACCGCAAAGGTCAAACCGAAGCCGGTGACGAGCGCGACCAAGCGTAAACCAGAGCCTGAGCCAGAGGATACAAATCAAGTCCCCTACGGCGAGGGCGGCCCGGTAAGCGGTCCTTATGGCATGTTCACCGCGGGTGGCGCGAAAGGCGGATTCGGTTTCACGGGCGGCGGCGGAGATTTCGGCAATCGCTACGCCTGGTATGTGAAGGTGGTGCAGCAGAAGGTCTCGGAAAATTGGTTGAAGTATGAGGTCGATCCGCGAATCAGCGACGCCAACCGTGTCTACCTGACGTTTGATATCACGCGCGAGGGACGGCCGTCGAATGTGCAGATTGAGCAGTCGAGCGGTATACCATCGCTCGATATTTCGGCCATGCGCGCCATCCAGCGGATTGATACTTTCGGACCTTTGCCAAGCGACTATTCAGGAAATAAGGTGTCGGTAGAGTTCTGGTTCGACTACAAGCGATAAACCGTGTGGGAGGGAGGTTTTCCCGCATAATGTATTCAGAAATCGGCGCTTAAATGCTTGAGAATCGAGCATCTACGTGCCAGTAAAATGGAGGAAAATTGAGCAACTTGGCTCGCCTAATCCCTCGTCATACAGTAAGAGGACAATTTAGGTCGCATCGCAAGGGGATAACGTCGCGCCACGATAAAACATCCCAGCTGTGCCGCCATTCTTTCGTCTTAGCCATCTTCGGATTGGTGTTCTTCGCGGCAGTAAGCAGTTCTGCCCAGGACTGGATTCGCACCGGCACCGGACTGGGTGTCGAAAAAGTACGCCTCGCCGCATCCGACTTCAAGCCATCGACCCAGGATCCAAAAAACGCCGAACTGCTGAAAATGTTCAATGAAACATTGTGGAACGATCTTGACAATGCAGGGATTTTCGAGCTCGTCTCGAAGAGCTTTTATCCCGAACAGGTTCCGGGGCAGCCAACCGAACTGACCGCGTCGCAATGGGGTTCGCCGCCGCCTAGTGCTTCGATGCTGGCGTTCGGCAATCTGGGAGTCTCCTCCGACAAGGTGCAGGTGCAGGGGTGGCTTTACGACGTCAAGAGCACCTCGAATTCGCCTCAGGTTCTCGGCAAGCAATACACCGATAGCGCCACCACAGACGCGGCGCGCACGATCGCGCACAAATTTGCTGATGAAATTATCTTCCGTCTTGGCGGAGGCATACCCGGAATCGCCGAGAGCAAGATATTTTTCGTGAGCACCCGCAGCGGCCAAAAAGAAATCTGGGAGATGGACTACGACGGCGCGAATCAGCATCCTATCACCCATCTTGGCACGATTTCTCTATCCCCTCGCGTGGCTCCCGATAGCTCCCGACTTGCCTTCAGTTCCGCAACCAAAGCCGGTTGGGAAATTCTGATGTACTCCTTCGACCTGAACCGCCAAGTCAGCTTTCCGCGGTTCGGCGGAATGAATCTCTCCCCTTCGTGGTCGCCGGACGGAAGCAAGTTGGCATGGTCGTCGTCGCGTAACGGATATCCAAACATTTTCGTGGCCGATGCTTCCGGCGGAAATTTGAAGCGGCTTACAACCGGGCAGGGTCCAGATGTATCTCCAACGTGGAATCGCAAAACGGGTGCGCAGATCGCTTTCGTGAGCGGGCGCACCGGCCTGCCGCAGATCTACACGATGGAAATCGACGGCACGAACGTGCAGCGTCTGACGGACCAGGGATATGCGGTGTCTCCGAATTGGTCGCCCAACGGCCAGTTCCTGACGTTTTCATGGATGCGCAAGTATGGTCCGGGAGAGCCTGGCTCCAATGATCTGTACCTGATGGATATCGCCAGCAAGCAGTGGGTGCAGCTCACGCACGATGCCGGGCGCAATGATTTTCCGTGCTGGTCGCCGGACGGCCGGCACATAGTTTTTCAATCTCACCGATCCGGCAGCGATCAGATTTACTCCATGCTGGCGGATGGCACGAATGTAAAGCAGTTGACGTTTAACGGGAATAATACGCAGCCGAACTGGAGTTGGAAGTAATCGTTTATGACAAAACCGTTTTGCGGCCGGCTTACCGTGCGCCCCGCCGCGAATCGAACATTGCACGCCACAATCAGGGCGCACAGAAAACTGGAGGAACAGAGGTGAAGCACCCCATGAAGAAGTGGGTTACCCTGGTGTTCGTTCTAGCCGCGATTTTGATGCTGGGCGCGTGCAAGAAGAAAGTTGCGCCCCCACCGCCACCACCACCGCCGCCACCGCCGGCTCCGACAGCGTCCCTCTCGGCGAATCCGAATTCCATCGATAAGGGCCAGTCGACCACACTGAGCTGGCAGACCACCAATGCCACCGATATCAGCATTGATGGTGTCGGCCCGGTGGATGCGAGCGGATCGCGTCAGGTCACTCCAACCGACTCGACCACGTACCATCTGACCGCGAAGGGTGCGGGTGGATCGCAGGAAGCTACGGCGCGGGTCACGGTGAATGCGCCGCCTCCGCCGCCTCCACCGCCGCCCTCGATGACGGATGAGCAGTTGTTCGCTCAAAACGTGAAGGATATCTATTTCGATTATGACAAGTACGATGTCCGCGCGGATCAGCAGGCAGCACTGCGGGCCGACGCACAGTTCCTGCAGCAGCATGCGAACATCCGCATAACGATTGAAGGCCACTGCGACGAGCGAGGATCGACCGAGTACAACCTTGCGCTCGGCACTAACCGCGCCGATGCAGTGAAGAATGCTCTCATCCAGGCTGGAGTCTCAGGGGATCGCATTAAGACCTTCAGCTATGGCAAGGAGAAGCCGTTCTGCACCGAATCGAACGAGTCGTGCTGGCAGCAGAACCGGCGCGGCCATTTCGTTTACGGGCAGTAACCTGGATCGTGATCTGCCGGCACATCACGAGAGGGATTTGCCTCCCGCGATGAACGCTGCAACAGCTTTCCGAGCCTGGCATGGGCGGCTCCGGCCGCCCTTGCTTTTCTTGGATACCGCCTGCTAGACACTCGCAGGAGTTTTGACATCCAATAGGGTTAACTATGAAATTCCAACGCTTGCAAGCCGCACTCGCCCTGTTCCTTACTCTCTGGATTGCGGTCGCCCCTGCCTATGGCGCCAGCAAAGAGATCATTCAGCTGCAAACGCAAGTGGACCAACTGCAGCAGCAGATGACGCAAATGAAGCAGTCGTTTGACGAGCGCATGGGCGTCATGAAGAACCTGGTCGAGCAGAACACCGATGCGGCCAACAAAGTTACCGCTGCAATCAATGAACTGCAGAACTCCCTCAACAAGCAGGGCCAGGATCGTTCCGGACAGGTGGATCAGATCTCGGGCCAGATCCAATCGTTGAATGACACGATGGATGAGTTGAAAGTTCGCCTCGCCAAGGTCAGCAAGCAACTGGAAGACATGCAATCGGCACAGCAATCAATTGCCGCACAGCAAGCGCAGCAACAACAGCAGCAGCAAGCCATGGCGCAGGCGCCGCCTCCTGACGTGCTCTATAACAATGCGCTACGGGACTACAACGGCGGCAAGAACGATCTGGCGTCGCAAGAGTTCAATGACTATGTGAAGTTCTATCCCAACACCGATCTTGCCGGAAACGCCTATTTCTATCTAGCCGACATCCAGTTCCGCGCCGGCAATTACCAGAAGGCGGTCGAAAACTACGATCTCGTGCTGCAGAACTTTCCCAGCGGCAACAAGGCCGCGGCTGCGCAGTTGAAGAAGGGCTATGCACTCCTCGAACTCGGCAAACAGGATGACGGCGTGCAGGAGCTGCGCCACGTGATCCAGCGTTATCCGAGAACACAGGAAGCCACGCAGGCGCGCGAGAGATTGAAAAAAGTAAGTCCCACAGCCCAGAAGAGCCGCTAGCGCGGCTCTTAAATTCAGTTCACTTCTCCGGCAATCACCACACGCTCGGGCTGAACGCCGGTTGAACGCAAGGTCAGCCAGTCGGTCTGCACGCGGTCCCATCCTTGAATCAGGAAACCGTAGGATTCGAAGAGGTGGCGAATCTGCGGGCGCTGCCAGCCCGCGATCTCCTCGAGAATCGGGACTAGTGTGGCGAGGGCATTGTCGCCAAGCAGGGTTCGCTTTGCGATCTGTGCTACGTGCTTCGACTCTGAGACTGCGATGGTGAAGCCATCGCGTCGATTTACATGCAGCATGACGTGGATGTCGGAGCTTCCATCGCCGACATACACGATGTGACTGGCGGGAATACCAAGTTCCCCTTCAAGCTGATCAAGACGCGCAACCTTGCCATAACCCGCGGTGGCACGCACAATCGTCTCGATCTCACCCGAAGGCCCGTATGTGAACTCGGTTCCGAAAATATGATCTTCGGGCACGATCCCCTCGAGCGCCGACTTGATTACTTCCACCGGAGCAGCCGAGAGTACATAAAAATCAAAATGGAATCCGTCGATGCGGCGGTCGAGAATCTCATACACCTGCTTGATATTTTCCTTCAGGCGAATGCGCTTTCCGACGGCATACAAATCCTCCTTGCGCACGCGCGACCGAAACTCAGGATCGTGGAGAAGCAGGTAGGCGAGTTCGGCGCCCTGCTGCACAAGGTTCAGTTTTGCCATTCCTTTTGCTTTGCGCTCAAACTCTTCCACTGAAATGCCGAGCATTTCACTCAACACGTATCCGGTGTCATTGAAGGTCAGCGTTTGGTCGAAATCGCTGGCGAACAAGTAACGTTTCAAATGTTTTTTTGGCATGTTTAATATTAGATTCCCAACAAACCCTACTCGCCTATTAAATTTCCCTATCGTTGCAATTTAATGAATTCGTAGCAGTTACAGGGGTAACTGCGGCGATGAGCGGAGAATGTGAGGCGGACATTCCTGTGCGCCGATTCGCAGGAGGCTTTAGCCGGGCGGCGTGATCAAATCTCTGCAGGCTGCGATTTCTTGTGGTGATTTCGATGCGTGTTTCGGTGATGCACTTTCGCGTGATGTCTTTCTGTATTCTTCCTGGAAGAATGCGACGTTGAGGTTCCTGACGAAGGCGCCTGTTCTTGAGCAAATACCAATGTGCCACAGAGCAATATTCCGGCCAAAATCCATACCAGTTTCATTTCGAGCCTCCACGCGGGCCTGCACATTATTACAGCCTTGAACCCATTGCTAGGGGCAAAGTTTCGGACTAGGCTAGAGGCCGTAATCGATTTGATTCCGGCCCACTCCGGAGGCAATTCATGTCCACTCATGCAGCCGATCACCTGAAGGATGATTCTGACCGCGGCAAAGGCTCGCTCGAGCCCGACGAGCGTCACCAGGCGAGCAATAACTCGATGAAGGGTCAACTTCCACACCGCAACCAGGACCCCATCATCCAAGGCGCCGACACGGACTTCCCCGAGCCCGGCGAAAGCCCCGAGCACTCGTTCGAGGGAGAAGTAAAGTAGCCTCACGTTCGCCACAATGATCGGTTTCCTACGTTGCCCCATCGGTCACCCGGCGGGAATAATCTGTGTGTAAGCATCATTCTTTTGCGACCTCCGCGAACGGATTGTCATCTGAAGTAGCGCTTTTGGTTTCCAGCGTCTTGTCTTAGGTTTGCAATCCTTCACAATCCACCGGAGGAAAAAATGGCTCGCATGAAAGTAGCGCAAGTTTCCAAACCAGGCGGAAACTTCGAAATTGTGGAACGGGAAATCCCGGAGCCAGCGAAAAATCAGGTTCGGATCAAGGTACTGGCCTGTGGTGTTTGTCACAGCGACGTCCTCGTAAAGGAAGGCCTGTGGGGCATTCAACTTCCGCGAGTTCCAGGCCATGAGGTCGCCGGACTAATCGATGCTGTGGGAAGTGATGTCAAGCAGTGGAAAGTGGGACAGCGTGTCGGAGTGGGCTGGCACGGGGGCCACTGCTTCATTTGCGATCCCTGCCGCCGTGGAAAGTTCGTGCTCTGCGTTAACGAGAAAATCACCGGCGTCAATACGGACGGAGGCTACGCCGAATACATGCTGTCGCCCGCCGAGGCCGTAGGAGCTTTGCCGGATGATCTTTCCGATGCGGATGCCGGACCTCTTCTCTGTGCGGGGATCACGGTGTTCAACGCGCTCCGCAACTCAGGAGCGACCGCAGGCCAGTTGGTTGCTGTGCAGGGTATCGGCGGTCTCGGACACCTGGGCGTCCAATATGCCCGCCAGATGGGATTCCGGGTTGCGGCCATTGGACGCGGCGCCGACAAGACGGGGCTGGCGCAAAAACTGGGTGCACACCATTACATCGATTCCGGAGCAACCGATCCTGCCCAGGCTCTCAGCAAGATGGGAGGCGCCTACGTGATTCTCGCAACAGCTCCAGATTCCAAGTCCATGTCGGCACTGATCGAGGGTCTTTCTCCTGACGGCAAGATGGTTGTTGTCGGAGTGGGCCAGGATCCAATCAACGTTATGCCAGCAGACATCGTACTCAAACGTCGCGATGTTCGGGGATGGCCCTCCGGATCATCAATCGATTGGGAGGACACGCTGAATTTCAGTGCGCTGACCGGCGTCCGCCCCATGATCGAGAAATACCCGTTTGAAAAGGTCAATGAAGCGTTCGAGCAGATGCTCAGCGGCCGCGCTCGATTCCGCGTAGTGCTCACGATGGGCAAGTAGGAAGTCCAGCCGATTTTCAAAGTCCGAGGGCGGTTGCCCTCGGACGACTTGCATTAGCGCAACTCTTCCATGCACTGTTCAAGCACCGTCCGGCTGGGCCGCACAGCCGACTCGGGTAGCGTTGCCAATGATTGATCGGTCAGGTTGAGGAGATCAACGAAACTTGGCGCCTTGGCGTTAATATAGAACACGCCAGTCAACACTTCGCCCTTTTCATGGGACTCCATCAACCGTTTGACGGCTTGCACTTTGTCGGTCGGATCGTATTCCTGCTCCAACTTGCGCAGGCGCAGGCGTGATCCGTCGTGCATGGTGACTTCGAACGTCGTCCCCGCATCGTAGTCGATGCTGATGTCTTCAAACGCAGGAACGAAATCGACCTCGTGCAACGGCTCTTCATGCGCCTGCATGTACTTGTACGATTTCGTCGACCCCTCGTGATCGTTGAAGGTCACGCAAGGCGAAACGACATCGAGCATGACGGTGCCCCGATGGGCGATCGCCGCCTTCAACATCGTATGCAGCTGTTTCTTGTCGCCCGAGAACGATCGTCCCACGAAGGTCGCGCCCAGTTGAATCGCCATCGCGCAGGTGTCGACGGGAGGCAGATCATTGACCACGCCGGTTTTCAGCTTCGATCCCAGATCGGCGGTCGCAGAAAACTGCCCCTTGGTTAATCCGTAGCAGCCATTGTCTTCGATCACGTAAATGATGGGCAGGTTCCGGCGCATGAGGTGGACGAATTGCCCGGCGCCGATGGAGACCGTGTCGCCGTCCCCCGTCACGCCAAGGGCCATCAGGTTCTTGTTGGCAAGCACAGCACCAGTGGCCACCGACGGCATGCGTCCATGCACCGAGTTGAAGCTGTGCGAGCGGTTCATGAAGTAGGCCGGACTCTTCGACGAGCAGCCGATGCCGCTGAATTTCATGACGCGCTCAGGCTTGACGCCCATCTCGTACATCGCGTCGATGATCCGCTCCGAGATCGCGTTGTGACCGCAGCCTGCACAGAGGGTCGTCTTGCCGCCGCGATAATCGACGACCTGCAATCCAATGCGGTTCACTTTGGGTCCGGGCGTGATGGTGGTTCCCATTTACTTGCCCTCCATGGTCATGAGCTCGTCGGTGACGGAGCGCGCATCGATCGGCAATCCGTGGATGTGACAAATCGACCGCAAGCGCGGAGTGAGTTCTGGTTTGATATCGAGCTTCAGCAGGCTAGCCATCTGCCCATCGCGATTCTGCTCCACCACGTAGATACGCTCGTGCTTGTCGATAAACTCGTGTACTTCGCGCGTGAACGGATAAGCAAGCAGCCGCATATAGTCCGTCTCCACGCCGTATTCCTTGCGCAACTGATCGCGCGACTCCATGAGCGCGTAGTGCGATGTTCCGTAGGCAATGATGCCGATTTTCGACTTGCCGTTCGAAACCATCTCCGGCCGTGGCACATGTGAACGGATGGTCTCGAATTTTTTGTTAATCCGTTCCATGTTCCGTTCGAAATCGTCCGGACGTTCGCTGTACTGTCCTTTTTCGTTGTGGCCGCTACCGCGCGCAAAATAAGCAGCCGCCGGATGATCGGTGCCCGGCAGCGTGCGGTACCCGACCCCATCCCCATCAATGTCCTTGTAGCGGGCGAAGCTGCCCAGCTTGTCGAGTTCTTCTTTGCTCAGGACCTTCCCGCGGTGAATCGGCTTATCGGGATAAGGGAAAGGATCCGACATCCAGTTATTCATGCCCAGATCCAGGTCCGACATGACGAATACCGGCGTCTGGAAATATTCCGCGAGATCGAACGCCTCTTGCGCGAGTGTGAAGCATTCACCCGCCGAACTCGGGAACAGCATGATGTGCTTTGTGTCGCCGTGGCTCAGGAAGGCAGTCGAGAGAACATCTCCCTGCGAGGTGCGCGTTGGCAGCCCAGTCGAAGGACCCACACGCTGGATGTCCCAAATAACGGCGGGCACTTCCACGTAGTATGCAAGACCCGTGAACTCGGCCATCAGCGAGATGCCGGGCCCCGCGGTTGCGGTCATCGAACGCGCGCCTGCCCACGCGGCTCCGATCACCATTCCGACCGCCGCCAGCTCGTCTTCTGCCTGGACGATCGCGAACGTCGCCTTGCCGTCGGGCCCAATCCGGTGTTCTTTCATGTACTCGATCATCGTCTCGACGAGCGATGACGATGGGGTAATGGGATACCACGTCACAACGGTGCAGCCCGCGAACATGCAGCCAAGGGCCGCGGCTGAGTTGCCGTCGATGATGATTTTTCCTTGCGTCTTATCCATGCGCGCGATGCGAAACGGGTCGCGCTTGGTCAGGTTCGCCGAGGCATAATCGAATCCCGCCTTCACTGCTGCCAGGTTCAGGTTCGCGGCTTTGGCCTTGCTGGCGAACTGTTTCCGAATCGCCTTCTCAACTTCGTTCATATCGATGTCGAGCAGGCTCGCAACGACACCGACGTAGATCATGTTCTTGACGAGTTTCCGCAGCTTCGCTTCCGGACACACCGGCGCGACCAGCTTGTCGTATGGGACGGCGTAAAAAATCAGGTCGTCGCGAACCTTATCGAGCGCCAGCGGTTCGTCATAGAGCACCGAGGCTCCGGGCGCGAGCGACTTCACGTCTTCCTGCGCCGTCTCGGCATTCATCGCCACCAGGAAATCGATCTCCTTCTTGCGCGCGATATAGCCGTCTTTGTTGGCGCGGATCGTGTACCAGGTGGGGAGTCCCGCGATATTCGACGGAAACAGATTCTTGCCGGAGACCGGCACCCCCATCTGGAAAATGCTGCGCAGCAAGACAGTGTTGGAGCTCTGCGACCCCGATCCGTTCACGGTCGCAACTTGAATGCTCATGTCATTGATGACAGGTTCTTTCCCCAGCTGGCCGGATGATTGCCGGGGTGCGACATCGATAGTGGCCATCCCAGTGCCTTTCTGGTCCCTTCCGGACAAAACCCCTATTGCCCGGGAATTTCGCGAGGAGTTGCGAAAACCCTTTATTATACAGTCGCCGACAATAACGATGTTAACTCGGGCGTTGCGGATCAATGCTCCTCCAGCTTCAGCAAGAAACGCCGCCCGAAGTGAGCAGATCACATAGTTGATTAGCCCTGGGACACATGATGGAGTCTATGTCACAAACCCAACTTAGTCCGGCGAGTCAAAGCTCCGATACACGAGCTGCTCGTAAAACCTGGAGTGTGGCGATCGTGGGCTTCGGCACGGTAGGAAGCTCAGTCGCGCGGATACTTTGCGACCACCCATCGCTTGGCCTCAATTTGACTCACATCTGCAATCGCAATATCTCGCGCAAAAAAGTCGACTGGCTTCCAGCAACTGTACAGTGGACCGAAAACTTCCAGGACGTGCTTTCGTCCGACGTGGATATCGTCGTTGAAGTGATGGGCGGCCTCGATCCGACGGAAGATTGGGTACGCCGAGCATTGTCGGCGGGCAAGTCGGTAGTTACTGCGAACAAGCAACTCATCTCGCGCTGCGGTTCGTCCTTGATCGATCTTGCGCACAAGATGCGCCAGGAAATTTTCTTCGGGGCATCTGTGGCCGGCGGCGTACCGGTAATCTCCGGCCTGCAGGAAGGCCTCGCCGGAGATCGCTTGTTCCGAATCTGCGGCATTCTCAACGGAACGTGCAATTACATCCTAAGCCAGATTGAGAGCAATGGTGTTTCATTCGAAACCGCATTGCGCGAGGCCCAGAAGCTGGGTTTTGCGGAAGCCGATCCGACTGAGGATATCGAAGGGCTCGATGCTCGCGCGAAACTTACAATCCTTGCGCGCGTCGCCCTGCACTGCAATCTGGAAGCGACGAGCATTTTGAATCGTTCCATCTCCGCGATCGATTCGGTGGACTTTGAATATGCGAACCGCCTGGGCTGCACGATCCGGCAGATTTCCCTCGCGGAATTGAAAGGCGACCAGCTCTTTGCCGCCGTACAGCCCGCATTGGTGGAGCTTGCGTCTCCGCTAGCGCGCGTGGAAGGCAGTCAGAACCTGGTGATGGCGACGGGGGCCTACGGGGGTGAAACGGTTTTCGGTGGCCACGGCGCTGGCGGACATCCGACGGCGGTCGCAGTCGTTTCTGACATTCTAGGTATCGCGCGATCGAAACGCACAACGATCGACTCAACAACGCACGCCACCGAAATCGCGCCGCAAGTGACCAGCGATTTCACCACCCGCCACTATCTTCGCTTCCTCGTGAAGGATCGGCCCGGTATCATCGCAACTCTGGCCACGATACTCGCGGACTTCAGCATCAATATCGAGTCCGTGTTGCAGAAGCCGGGAAGTCCAAAGTCCCACCTGCCGCTGCTCATCACGCTGGAAGATTGCGAGGCGTCGCGCGTGGAGCAAGCTCTGAAAAAAATTGCGCCGCTCGATTTTCAGGTGCAGCAGTGCCTGCATTTGCCGATCCTCGCCGGAGGACTGCAGTCGAAATAGGAGAATTCACAACGCCCGCGCAAGTGGGCCAGTTGAAATATGGACCATCTACTCGTCGAATTGCTGGCGCTTCTCGTAAAAGCCATCGGCAAGGGGTTAGGACAACTCGACCTGTGGTGGGCTCGCGTGTTCGGGCGTCCGCTTCAGCGGGAGAATAGGCAAGCTCGAAATCCAGACCCTGTTCCACGGAAATACGAAAGACACAGATCAAATTTGAAAAGCAGTCGACCCTATTCCTGGGACCGCCAAAACCATGGGAAATTACATTCTGATTCGCGCATTCGTAACGGCATTGTTGTCAGTTTTGATCACGAATGCCTATGCGCAGCAATCTACGACCGTTGCCAACCTGGCGGCACCGGACCCTGAGCCAAGCCCCGCGGCGCTGATCGCGCGTGGAAAGGCGCTCGAATTGGACACGCCTTACGTGCCTCCACCTGGAGACGCGCTGGCGCACCATGCGGCCGGATTCGCCAAAGTCATGTGCTCCGCCGTCTTCGTCACCGGACTCGATCCCGACTTCGCCGCAGAGAATGTGGGCTACTTCACCGCGCCCTACGAAATCCGCTCCAAGCTTGGCAAGCCGGTAGTGGATCGCGACCACAAACGCGTGCACGTCACTGTCCCGGGCGGAGCCACCCGCACAGCCGTCTATCTCGGTGACCAAGGGTGCGTGGCGCTTCCCTTGGGCGAGGACTCTATTCATTTCAAGCCAGTCAAACTTACGAGCAGCTTGCCAGAGGCCTCTAAAACGGCCTGGCCTATGGGCGACCTGCTCCCGAACGAACCCCTTCCCGCTGCAATCAACGCGGCCAAGCTGAAGCAAGCGGTGGACGCAGCCTTCGATCCGGCCGATGCCAAGACAGCCGCCTTCGTGGTGACCTGGAGGGGACGACTCATCGCGGAGCGCTATGCGCCCGGAATCACACCGCAGACACCACTCGAAAGCTGGTCGATGGGCAAGAGTGTGACCGCCACGCTGATGGGTGTGCTGATCCACCAGGGCGCCTACGAATTGTGGCAACCCGCACCGATCCCGGACTGGCAGGACGCGAAAGACCTTCGCTCGGAGATTCGCATCGCCGACCTTCTGCACATGTCGAGCGGGCTTCGCATCAAAGCGCCCGAAGATCCCGATTACGATCCCGCAGCCACGTATCCCGACCACTTCTATCTGTATACCGGAGGCGTGAACTCGTTTCACTATGCCGCCACGCGGCCTCTGCAATGGCTTCCGGGCAAGGTGGGACGTTATCGCAACACGGACCCGGTGTTGACGAACTACCTGATCCGCCTCGCAGTGGAGAAGCGCGGCGAGGAATATCTTTCCTTCCCGCGGCGAGCGCTGTTCGACAAGCTTGGCATGCGCACCATGGTTGTGGAGACCGACCCGTTCGGCAACTTCCTTATGCAGGGATACGAATTCGCCTCCGCGCGCGACTGGACGCGGCTTGGCAATCTCTACCTTCAGGGATGGCCTCTGGAACGGCGAGCGGATCCTGCCCCAAGGCTTCATGAAATTCGTCAGCACAGTCGCGCCGGCGTGGGCGGCCGACCATCGCCCGGTTTATGGTGGCTTTTTCTGGATTAACGGCGATGGCTCTTACCCAGTCCCGAGGAGCGCCTATTTCATGTCGGGTGCCGGAGGCCAGAAGACGATGATCATCCCATCGCATGACCTGGTCGTCGTGCGCCTCGGACACTACAAGGGCACGAACGACGCGAACGAGAGCTTCAAGAAAGCGCTCGCGTTGTTAATGGAGGCAGTGCCGGAGAGTAAGTGAACGCCCAAGTATTAGGCACCCGATTGTGCTTCGAGTCATCGGTAGACTGTTCCGATCGTAGTTGAAGAAAACAGGTGCTTAAGCGCCTGACAAGCTATCAGCGCTGCCCCTTACGCCTCTGCCTGGAAGAACCGCGCCATGTTGCGGAACTTGTTGTAGCGGCCGTTGAGTAGTTCGGGTACAGGCAGTCTCTTCAGATCCGCAAGTTCTTTTTGTAGAACTCCATCCAGCAGGGCGGCTGCTTGCGCATGATCGGTATGCGCCCCACCAGGAGGCTCGGGTACTACTCCATCAATAATTCCGATCGTCGTCAGATCGTTTGCCGTGATTTTCATGGCTTCGGCGGCAACATCGCGTTTCATCACGTCACGCCACATGATGGAAGCACAGCCTTCGGGTGAGATCACCGAGTAAATCGAGTTCTCCATCATAAGGACGCGGTCGCCAACGGCAATCGCCAACGCGCCACCGCTGCCGCCTTCGCCCGTGATCGTCACGATGATCGGCACTTCCAGACGTGCCATTTCGCGCAAGTTGTAGGCGATGGCCTCAGCCTGGCCGCGTTCTTCCGCACCCAATCCGGGATAAGCACCCGGCGTATCGATAAACGTGAAGATCGGCCGCCGGAACTTGGCGGCAATCTGCATCACGCGAATCGCCTTCCGATATCCCTCGGGATTCGGCATACCGAAGTTTCGATAGACACGCTGCTTGGCATCCCGCGCCTTCTGATGGCCGACAACCGCAACTTCTTCCCCATGGAAGCGCGCCATACCGCAGACGATCGCTGGATCATCGGCGAATCCGCGATCACCGTGAATTTCGCTCCAGTCGGTAAAAATGCGCTCGACGTAATCGAGTGTGTAGGGCCGCTGCGCATGCCGCGCCATTTCGGTGCGTTCCCACGCGTTCAGTTGCGATGAGATTTCGCGGCGCAAGTCGTTCACGCGGTCATGAAGTTGACGAATATGAAGATGGGTTTCCTCACTTTGCCCTTCGAGCGCCTGCAAGTGATCAATCTGCTGTTGGATCTTGTCGAGCTCCTGCTGGGCTTTCAATCCATTGTCCATTTTGATGGGGTGGCCGTTGTTCCTGGTGCGATGGGCTTCCACCATCGCCAGCAGCAACTCGGTTCCGGCAAAGGCGCCATTCCCGCTTGGAACGTCCTGGCGCGCCGTTGCTGCTTTCCTTTTTTGAGACATCTGCCGAACCTGGAGTAACGAACTCAGCTAATAACGCGAACACTTCCCCGCCCGCACAGCTCTTCGACGCGGCCGATGAAATTACGGTCCGGCAGAACATTATAGCCTTCGGCTTCCATCACCACCATGAAATCGCCTTGCCGTTCGACATCGAACAAAACCTTGGCGTCGCCTTTCCGCTCATTGAAGAGCATGTGCAGGGCGCTTACGGTCTGCTCGGTGGCACTTTCCAGTGGAATACGAATTCTGAGCGCGCGGGGCAATGGCACCTTCGCTTCGTCCAGCGGAATAATTTCAGCAGCGGTTATCTTTGGATTCGAACCCTCTTCTACCCTCACACCGGCGCGCACCAGGACGGGAACTTCGAGCTTCACTTTGTCGCTGAGTTTTTTGTACGCCTCGGGAAAGACGATCATATCGACCTTCCCCGTCATATCTTCGAGCGAGGCTTGCGCATAGAAGTCTCCCCGCTTCGACTTCAACACCCGCACGTTGGTGATCATCCCGGCGGTAGTGATCACTTCTTCTTTCGCAGTGGAGTTGCGAATCGCGCCGATCTCTTCCATCGTCTTCGCGTTCAGATCGATCAGCTTCTCCCGATATTTTTCGAGCGGATGTCCGGTGATGAAGAATCCTAAAATCTCTTTCTCCGCAGCAAGGCGCGTTTGCTCGTCCCAGTCGGGAATATTCGGAAGCGAGTCGTTGGTGTCCTGCGAAGGCTCGTCCGCGAAAACGCCGAACAGGCCATGCTGCCCGGATTCGGCGTCGCGCTGCGTTTTCTGCGCGCGATCGATTGCCTTGTCAAGCGCCTGCATAAGCTGCGCTCGCCGGCCGAGCGAATCCATGGCGCCGCTCTTGATCAAGGACTCCAGCACGCGCTTGTTCAGAAGGCGCAAGTCCACTTCCTCGCAGAATTCGAAGATCGAGCGAAAATTGCGGCCCAGTTTCCTGCGCGCGGCGACAATCGATTCAATCGCGTTGGCGCCAACATTCTTCACCGCTGCCAGCCCAAAGCGAATTGCCGCTCCATGCGGCGTGAAGTTGGCGTCGCTCACGTTGATGTCGGGCGGCTCAACCGCAATACCCATCTCGCGACACTCGTTGATGTACTTCACCACGTCGTCTGTACTACCCGTGACCGACGTGAGCAGCGCCGCCATGAATTCGACCGGATAATGCGTCTTCAAATACGCAGTGTGATATGCAAGCAACGCGTAGGCCGCGGAGTGTGACTTGTTGAAACCGTAGCCGGCAAACTGCGCCATCAGGTCAAAGATCTTCTCGATCTTCTTTTGCGGGAAGCCGCGCTTAAGCGCACCCTGCACGAACCGCTCTCGCTGCTCGGCCATCTCTTCCGGCTTCTTTTTGCCCATCGCGCGCCGGAGCAGATCGGCTTCACCCAGTGAATACCCCGCGAGCTTGTTAGCCGCCTGCATCACCTGTTCCTGGTAAACGAAGACTCCGAGGGTTTCCTGAAGAATCTCTTTCAGCTCGGGGAGTTCGTATTCGACGCGGCGTCGGCCATGCTTGCGCTCGACGAAGTCATCGATCATCCCGCCCTGGATAGGACCCGGCCGATAGAGCGCGTTCAGAGCGGTAAGGTCCTCAATTGTGTTCGGCTGATACCGCCTCAGCACATCACGCATGCCGTGCGATTCAAACTGGAAGACGCCCGACGTCAGTCCCCGATAGAATACCTTCTCGTAGGTTAGTTGGTCTATCAACGGGATGTCGTCCAGAGTGCGCGGCACAAGCGGAGGCCATCCTTCGCCTGCGCCCAACGTTGGTGCGCCCGCATTGGCCCGCGTTTGCGCAATGAGCTTCAGCGTGTCGTCGAGAATCGTCAGAGTCGTCAGGCCGAGGAAGTCCATCTTCAACAAGCCCATCTTCTCGATAGCGACCATGTCAAAGGCCGTGACGATTTCATCATTCTTCGTTTTGTGTAGCGGCACCAGATCAATGAGTGGCCGCGGCGAGATCACTACCCCTGCAGCATGAACGCCGGAATTCCGCACCAGCCCTTCCAGTTTTCGAGCAGTATCAAGGAGCGCGCGCACCTGGCCGTCTTTCTCGTAGGCCTCCTGGAGTTGCGGCGATTCCTTGATGGCGTCGTCCAGCTTGATGTTGAGCGTGGTCGGCACCATTTTGGCGATCCGATCAACATCGCTGTATGGCATATCCATGGCACGCCCGACATCTTTGATCGCAGCCTTCGCCGCCATGGTCCCGAAGGTAATGATCTGCGCCACATTCTCACGTCCATATTTGCGAGTAACGTAGTCGATTACTTCCCCGCGGCGGTTCATGCAGAAATCGATGTCGATATCTGGCATCGAAATGCGCTCGGGATTGAGGAAGCGCTCGAACAGCAATTCATGCTGGAGCGGATCGATATCCGTGATGCCAAGGGAGTATGCGACCAGCGCGCCGGCGGCCGATCCGCGGCCCGGACCGACCGGTATGTTGTGCTCCTTCGTGTAGCGAATGAAGTCCCAGACAATCAGGAAGTATCCGGGAAACTTCATCTGCTGGATGATCGCGATCTCGCGCGATAGTCGTTGCTCGTAATCGGTCAGCGGATGCTTCAGCCGTCCTTGCTCGGACCACACCCGCAATGTTTCCATCCGCCGCGCAAAGCCTTCACGCGTTACATGTTCGAAGTAGCTGTCAATCGTGAACCTGGGCGGAACCTCAAAATCAGGGAACGGGCTCGGCACCTTCTCCAACCGCAGGCTGCAGCGCTCGGCAATGTCGAGCGTACGCGAGAGTACCTGTGGCGCATCTTTGAAGACGCGCGCCATCTCGTCGTAGCTCTTGACGTAGAACTGCGTGCCATCGAACTTCATCCGGTTGGTCTCTTGAATCGACTTGCCGGTCTGAATACAAACCATCACGTCCTGGGCGTGCGCGTCCTCTTCGCAGAGATAGTGGCTGTCGTTGGTTGCGACCATGGGCAGGCCGAGATCCTTCTCCAACTGGAAAAGCCCAGAGTGGATACGGTGCTCCATTTCCAGGCCCTGGTCCTGAATCTCGATAAAGAAATTGTCCTTGCCGAAAAGATCGCGATAGAAAGCTGTGGCCTCGCGAGCCGCGTGATAGTTCCCTTCTGTCAGGCGCTCCGCGACTTCGCCTTTAAGACATCCAGACAAACCGATGAGGCCTTTGCTGTGCTCCGCCAGGAATGCCTTGCTGATTCGCGGCTTGTAGTAGAACCCATGCAGTGACGCCTCCGAGGTGATCCTTACCAGGTTGCGATAGCCTTCCTCGTTCTCGGCCAGCACAAGCAGGTGATTGTAGGTGTCACCCTCGGGGGGCGTGCGTTCGATGTTGTGATCGCCCTTCTTGCAAACGTAGAGCTCGCATCCCACGATCGGCTTCACGCCAGCCTTATACGCGGCGTTCACGAACTCTACCGTCCCAAAGATGTTGCCATGGTCGGTCATCGCGACGGCGGGCATGCCGAGTTGCTCTACTCGATGGACGAGCTTGTCTACACCGCAAGCGCCGTCTAGGAGTGAGTAATCCGTATGCAGGTGGAGGTGGACAAATTGCGAACTCATGCGACAACAGGACCTGATGAATACATTGCTTTTATTTTATCGGGCTCGCTGACCTGAGCCAACGCCGCAGAATGGTGCATCTTCTGCGTTCCACTCATCGATGGTTCGGCGCGCCCGTTATTTCTTCTTCGGCTTCGCTTTGCCGTGTGACATGACTGGCTTAGCCGTCTTGGCTGGTTTGGCTGGTGATTTCTTGGCTGCACCTTTTTCGTTCTTATTGCCCCCTGCAACCGCATGTTTTGCGGGAACTTCAGGCTTCGCGGCCGGAACCGGAGCGGGAGCAGGAGCCGCAGCAGCGGTCTTTCCCTTCCCCTTGCCTTTCGCAGGAACAGCAGCAGCCGCAGCAGCAGCCGCAGCGGCAGCGGCAGCCGCAGCAGCCTTCGCACCTCGTCCGCGTTTTGCCGGAGGCGGTGGTGGCGGGGGCGGTGGCGGCGGAGCAAGCGGCTTCAGGAACTTCAGGATTTCGGTGCGAGAGCGAAGCTTTCCGTCGAGCAGCATCAGGAAAACGTCGTTCGCAATCTTGGGATAAGTCGGCAGTTGCGGCGTGATGTGCAGCTCCGCCATCTCAGGCAGAGGAACTTTTTGTTGGACCTGCCGCCATTTTGTGAAGAAATTCTTGATCTTTTGCGTGACCGCCTGCTGTCGTGCGGTCACCGACAGAAACAGAATCATTTCCTGACGGGCCGAGGACAGAAGTTGCCAGGTCCGCGAAGGTGTCGCTGCTTCCTTGCCGACCAGCCGCTTGGCAAGATCCTTGGCATTGTCTTCCAGATCCTTCCAGGCTTCGACCAGGTCTTTGCGCGGAATCGCGCGTCGCATTTCGGAAATGTCTTTGTCGCCGAGCCTCGAGGTCAGGAAATACATCACAGCCGGCGCGGCATCGGGTGTGTAACCCAGTTCGTTCATCTGCTGGCGCGTCTTCATCAAGGCGCTCAGGCCTGCGTTATCTACCTTGGCGGAACTCCAATGCGCATTCAGAATCTTGAGCCAGCCCTCTTTCTCATAGGCCTTCAGGATACCCAGCGGATCGTCCTCATAGGCCAGCTGCTCGATTTCATATCCGACCAACGCGCTTCGTATGTACTCGATGTAATTGTTCTCTTTCGCTGCATCGAAGCGTGCCTGCGTTCGTTCTTCCAAAGGCCAGTGGAAACGGGTCGAAAAGCGAGTCGCGCGAATCAGGCGCGAAGGATCTTCGAAGAATGCATAGTTATGCAGAACGCGAATAAGCTTCGCCTCGATATCAGCCGCACCGTTGAAGGGATCCATCAGCAAACCACGCGATCCCTCATTCAGAGAAAGTGCCATCGCGTTGACCGTGAAATCGCGCCGGCGGAGATCTTCCACCACGGTCGAGGGAGCTATCACAGGAGGCTTGCCTGATTTTTCGTAACGCTCGGAACGCGCCATGGCGAGCTCGGCGCGCACGCCGCCCGGCAATGTCAGCAAAAGAGTGCGGGTTTCTTCGTCCTCATCACCAATGACCGCGCCCGCACGTTCCAGGTCTTTTTGTAGCTTGAGGGCATTGCCCTGGACGGTGAAATCCAGATCACGGATGGGGAAACCGGTGACAATGTCGCGAATCGCGCCACCCGTCAGGTACAGGTTCATCTCCGCCGCTTTGGCGGCGTCCTGCACCAGGGTGACTGCTTTTTGCTGGTCCGGCGAGAGCCGTGTTTCCAGGGTGTAGATGTAATCGGCCATGCCTTCCTAATCGCCTTGCCGTGGCTGGACCGGAACGTTATTCACAAGATTTCCACAGGCGGACAGACAGAGGACTGGGTGACTGTCCGCTGGCGCGATCTAACCCTTTCCAGACAATAGACTTATAACGCGAAATTCGTGTGGTAGCAAGCTACCGAAAATAACATAAGGTTTACCGTTTGGCTACTGCGAAGGCTCAAACTCGCCGAAGCCATAGGGAAAGTGCGAAAATCGCGGGTGAAGCTTCAAAGCTCGCAGCGGATTCGCCTGCCCTGCGGCCTTTTGATCCGTCATCATCCTGATGCCATCGACCCACAAAAAGGTAATCGTGCGCAAAATGGACCGCGACTCCGTCAGCGGCTATGTCGCACCGGCCAACTTCGTCGTGGACGGCAAACTGGAACTGCTCAATACGACGGGCAATGTCGTCGGCATCGACTTGCACGACATCAAGGCTGTCTACTTCGTCCGCGAATTCTCCGACTCCGAGGTTCTGACCCGCAAGACCTTCACCACCCGCCCGCGCATGGAAGGTTTGTGGGTTCGCCTGAAGTTCAAGGACAACGAGATCATCGAAGGGATGATGCCGAACGAATTGAATCTGAACCTTCCCGAGGGATACCTGCTGAATCCTCCTGACCTGCGGTCGAATACGCAACGGATATTCGTACCTCGCACTTCCCTCACTTCGCTTAACGTGATCGCCGTGATCGGCACAGGAAGCCGACGCCGGAAGGGTGGCGCGCCCGATACGCGGCAAGTTCCGATGTTCGAACAGTAGAAGCCCGGCTGCAGGTTCGCAGTCCCCAGTCCCCGAGCCTTCGGTTCGTTCCGCTACAATTTCTCTCGGACTTCACATATGAAACTCTCCCGTATCGCTGAACTCCTTGGCACACAGCTGGAAAATGCCTCTCCCAACACCGAGATCACCGGTGTCGAGGCGATCGAAAAAGCAGGCCCGGGTCAGATCACATTTGTCGCCAACGCCAAATACGCCAGTGCGGCTAAGACAACCAAGGCATCGGCCGTCATCGTGTCGGAAAACTTTCCCGCAATCCCAACCGGAATGCTGCGGAGCAAGAATCCCTACCTGGCGTGGGCGAAAGCGGTTGAGCTTTTCTATCAGCCACCGCATTATCGGGCCGGAATCCATGGCACTGCCGTTATTCATCCGAAGGCGAGAATCGGCGACAACGCACACATTGGACCTTACGTCGTCGTGGATGAAGGCGCCCAGATCGGCGACAACGCAGTACTGCTCGCTCATGTCGTCATTTACCGTGGAGCAAAGATCGGAAATAACTTCTTCGCGCACGCACATGCAGTTGTGCGGGAATTCTGCCGGCTAGGGGATAATGTGATCCTCCAGAACGGCGTCGTAGTTGGCCCGGACGGTTTTGGTTTCGCGAAAGATGATAACGGGCACTGGCACAAGATCGTGCAGTCCGGCACAGTGGTCATTGAGAACGATGTGGAGATCCAAGCCAATGCCTGCATCGACCGCGCCAGTGTCGGCCAAACACGGCTAGGGCGCGGCGCCAAGATAGACAATCTCGTTCAGGTCGGTCATGGTTCCAGCGTGGGCGAGGACACGTTACTTTGCGCGCAAGTCGGTTTGGCAGGATCTTCCGAGGTGGGTAACAGCGTAATTCTAGCGGGACAGGTCGGCGTTGCCGGTCACTGCAAGATTGGAGACCGCGCCATAGCGACCGCCCAAAGCGGCATTCCTAACGATGTCGCAGCAGGAGCTGTTGTCAGCGGTTATCCAGCAATCGACAACAAGCTCTGGCTGCGTTGTTCCGCCGTGTTTAACAAGCTGCCCGAATTAGCGAAGGCGTTGCGCTCACGCGGATGACATCATCTCGACAACTTTTTTCGACTGCCTGACCGGCACAAACTCGAAATCGATCAAGTCGCGCCAGTGGCCGGCCCATTCCTCGAGCAGCTGTGGATCGTCGCACTCCATCAACTGAAAACAGCGGTCGAAGTTCTCTTCGACCCAACTGTCGATGTAGGTCAGCCCGGCCGGCATCATCCGCCCTTTCTGCCGGAAGCGCCCATAGATCGATTTGGCATCGCGGTTCTTAAAACGCTCGACAACCATGTAAAACATAGATTCCTTCCAGTGCGGCTGCAGGGCCATTTCCCACTCATGCCGACCTTCACATTGAATGTAGAAGGGAAGTTGATGGTTCGATTCTTAACCGGCAACTAGACCGGCTGTTCGGCCTGCCTAAGCTCCTCGGGCAATCCGCCGTCGATCACGGCCCGCACCTTGGCCATCAATTCGTCACGGTCCCCGAAATCCCTCGGCTCTATCGGGTCATGAAATTGTACGGTCACTGTACCCGGCTGAATGGCGAATCTCGCTTTTGGCATGGCTTCCTGCGTACCTGAAATCGTGATTGGCACAACTGGGACCTGGCATTCCTCCGCTAGGTAAAATGGTCCCTTCTTGAACGGCAGTAGTCGTCCATCGAACGAGCGCTTGCCTTCGACATAAATCGTCATGTTCACGCCCTGCCGGATGACCTTCGCGGCCTCACGCACTGCCGAGATTCCCGCATCGCGATTGCCGCGGTCGACCGGCACGAGCGAACCGATCCGCATGATGCGCCCTAGCAAGGGATAGCCGAACAGTTCCTTCTTCACCATGACCGACGTGCGCCCCGGAATCAGTGGCAGCGTGATGGGCGGGTCCAGGTTGGAGATGTGGTTCGACATAAAGATGTACGAACGCCGCGGATCGAGTTTATCAAGGCCTAGGGTGTGCACCTTCACCCCGGCGATGCGCACACCGGTGAATGCACCCCACATGCAGGTCCTATACAAAAACCCGATGTCCTTCGTCAGGTATGTCCAGGGGAAACACAACACAGCCGCCACCGGCAGTGCGATTGCCCAGAAGACCAACATGAGGATTGTGCGAAACACGGACGAACCGCTTCTCTTCACGTCAATGTTTGTGGCGCTCTGCGCATCATCCGAACGCAGCGCAGATGCGCGAACCGCTTCCGATTCCAAAATGTTTTTACTCCTTCAATTCCGTCGCATGCAATCGTTTGGGTAGCTTCTCATAAATGCCGCCGAATCCGCCATTCGAAAGGATCGCTACCACGTCCCCGGCGGCCATTTCCGGAGCAACGACACTCACGATGGAATCGGCGTCCGCCAGGATACGAGCGCGAGAACCTTCCTTGCGAATCTGAGCAACGAGGCGCTCCAGATCCAGACGCTCCCCGGCGGGGATCGCTTCCGACTTGAAAATGTTAGCAATCACCACTTCGTCGGCATGTGCCAGGCTTTGTGCTAGAGCGTCCTGCAGAACATTGCGCCGCATCGTATTCGAGCGCGGCTCGAGGATCGCCCACAGACGCGCACCTGGATAGCGCGAGCGCAGGGCTCGAATCGTTTGCTCAATCGCCGTGGGATGGTGCGCGAAATCATCGATGATCGTTATGCCATTAACCTGCGCTCTCACCTCCAGCCGGCGTTTCACGCTCTTGAAGGTCTTCAGCGCCTTTGCAATAGCATCTTTCGGAACGCCACACCCTGCCGCCAATGCCGCCGCGGCGGTCGCGTTCCAAACGTTGTATTCACCCGCAAGCGAAAATTCGAACTCCGCCCAAGGCTTTCCATCTTGGGCCACGGACCAGCGCGTTTTGTCTTTCTCCAACTTGAGTTCGGCGATTCGCCACTGAGCCTTTGGAGTCGACCCATATCGCTCGACCGGGCATAAAGCTTTTTGCAGACAGCGATCAAGACCTTCCCCGGCGTCGAAGGCCACAATGCGCCCGCGCCGGGGAACCAGGTTGACTAGTCGCCTGAAGGCCGTCTCGACCGCTTCGAGGTCCTTGTAGATGTCAGCATGATCAAATTCCACGGAGGTCAAAATCACAGCATCGGGAAAGTAGTGCAGGAACTTCGGACCCTTGTCGAAGAAAGCGGTATCGTATTCATCGCCTTCGAGAATGAAATGCTTCCCATCACCCAGGCCGAAGCTGCTGCCGAAATTCTCCGCGATGCCGCCAATCAGAAATGATGGCTTCAGGCCGGCGCTTTCGAAGATCCACGCCAACATCGAAGTGGTCGTTGTCTTTCCGTGTGTGCCGGCGACGACGAGCACTTCTTTCCCCACCAGAAATTCGTCGTGCAGTATTTGCGGCAGCGAACAGAACGGGATCCTGGTGTCGAGCACGTGCTCCAGCTCATCGTTGCCACGCGAAATGGCATTGCCGACAACCACCAGGTCGGGCCGCGGATTCAGATTCGTCTCCGCGAATGGCTGCGCCACCGGAACTCCCAGCGACTCTAAGAACCTTGACATTGGCGGATACGCCGCCACATCCGAACCAGTGACTTTAAAACCCCGCTGCTTCAGCATTCCGGCGAGGGACGCCATCGCTGTCCCGCAGATGCCGATAAGATGAATGTGTTTTGAATTGCCTTTCATTGTTCTTATGTGACTTCGGCTACGATCTTTCCGTCGCCGCTTCAAGAATTGTCAGCGACACATCAATGTCCACTTCGAGCCGCGCCTTCACTCCAAACGGCAGCGTGATGTTTCCCCGCGAGACATGTCCCGACCGCATTCCAAATGCCACGGGTATGTTCAGCTCGCCAATCACACGCATCACCACTTCTTCCAGCGTGTAGTCCTGCGGTAGACTCTGGCGGCAATCGATCATCTCGCCGAAAATCACTCCCCGCACTCCGGCAAACTTGTTCCCTAGCTTCAGCTGCATCAGCATGCGATCGATCTGGTAAGGCTTTGCCGCGAGGTCCTCCAGAAAAAGAATTGTGCCCTCGGTTCGTATCTCATGGGGTGTTCCCAGCGATGCCACCAGTATGGACAGGCAGCCGCCGTACAAAATTCCTTCGCCCCGGCCCGCGGCCAGAGCTTTCGCGCCTGAGTCCGCAATCTGCCACTCTTTCTCGCCACTCACGGCCGACAACCAGGAATGCAGGTCCACGCCGTCCGCGACGGCAAAGTCCTTTGTCACCATCGGGCCGTGAAACGTCACAAATCCGGCGGAATCCGTGAAGCAAGTCAGCAGACTGGTAAGGTCGCTATATCCCACAAAAACCTTGGGGTGCGCAATAATCTTCGAAGGGCTCATCGCGTTCAACAAATAGTTCGAGCCGTACCCTCCACGGGCACACACAATTGCCCGGATGTCCGTCCGCGTGAACATCTCTTCCAACTCTCGTTTGCGACGCTCGACTGTCCCGGCAAAATAGAGATCCCTCTCGAGGATCGAAGCATCGTAGACAGGTTCATAACCGAGTTCGCGCAGCCGTGCACAGCCTTGCTCCAACAACTCGCGCTTGATATTCGATGCGGGCGCAACGATACCCACCTTATCTCCAGAACGGAGTACAGGCGGTTTGATTCTCGGAATCTGCTGGGTCCCGGGCATCCTGTTGTGATCTTAAATGAAGAATTCTCCGCGGCAGACGAGAGTCGCAGGACCGGTGAGATATACCTGATCATCCCACCGCACGATCTGCGGTCCGCCGGGCGCTACGACTCTCACTGGCGATTTGACTCGTTGAGACGCAATGGCTGCCACTGCCGAGGCACAAGAACCTGTGCCGGAAGACTGAGTTTCTCCGACGCCCCGTTCGAACAAGCGAATTTCAATTTCGTTTTGTCCGCGCACGACAACAAACTCAACGTTTGTTCCATGCGGAAATACAGGCTGGGATCCGATCAGCGCGCCGCGCCGCTTCCAGTCGTCCGGAAAACTTTCCATAAACACGACGTAATGCGGATTTCCCATCGAGACCTTGGTTCCGACGGATTTCAGCCACATCGTTTCGATCGTCAGCGGACCTTCGACAACCGGCTGTCCCATCGCACTTTCGAATTGGAAAACCGGCCCCTCGTGGCTGATCAGGCGGCAGACCTTTAGTCCTGCTCCGGTGCGAATGGTCACTTCCGTCTTACCTGTCTTGGACGACAATTCTGCCGCCACGCAGCGCGTGCCGTTTCCCGAGATCTCAGCCTCTGACCCATCTGCATTGAAGAGCCGCGCCATCACGTCGGCGGTACGATCAGAAAAAATCCACTCGACACCATCGGCGCCGACTCCATTGTGCCGGTCACACATTCGCTGTGTAATCGCCGGGTACTCGTCTCTGACGTTCTCGCCCTGAACGATGAGGAAGTCATTGCCACACGCTGAAGCTTTGGTGAAAGGGATCCCTGGCGTGGAACTCATTCTTGTGCCGCCGCTCCCAGGGCCTTTACGCTGCCAAAAGCCTTGGACTCATGCAGACGTATCGCGAACGGTTTCTCTTCTCCGCGCTCGCACTCCACCGAGAACACAAGCCGCGAGCGGTCGCCGAATGAGGCAACGTGCACGCTGCTCATCGCCAACCTCTGCTCGTCCAAGATACGGTCCACCTCAGACAGCATCAATTCAACATTCGCACCGGTCACCTCATAGGTGCACACCAAGGGACGTAATGCGAAGTGCAGTTCCAGGCGCCCGAGCGCCTCTAGCGCCAACAAAATCAGAATGGTGGCAAAAATTGCGGTGATGTAAAGTCCGCCGCCTACGGCCATTCCTACCGAGGCCACAACGAAAAGCGTGGCGGCTGTGGTGAGTCCGGTAACGGAAGCCCGGGAGTGAAGAATCGAGCCCGCGCCGATGAAACCGATTCCGGGAATGATCTGTGCTGCGATGCGAGCGCTGTCGGCCGGCGTGCCCGCCAGTTCTCGAGAGAGAATCGTGAATAGCGCGGCCCCGAAACAAATCAGGATGTTCGTGCGAAGGCCGGCCGACTTCCCGCGTATTTGCCGCTCAAGCCCGATTACCCCACCCAGAATCGCCGCGATCACCAGCCGCGCCAGAGTGGACGACACCACCAACGCCGGTTCGTTCCGGAGCAAGTCCGCGACGGAGTGAAGAAAGTTCATGGAACGAGGGGTTTCGAGCGGATTCTATCACCGCCGTTATGCGCGATTCTGTGCATCCTGTAGAGGGAGAGTTAACGCGATTGATTCGCCGCCAGGCGGGTCGCGTAGATCTGAGCATGCGGCTGCCCGGTCGTATGGATCTCTGTCACTAGCGTGAGCCCTGTTTTGTTCACCTGACGATCCACGTCGTCACCGTCAAAAGCGATCACGAAGTCCACATATTTCGCGGGTGCAGCCAGCGCTTGCTCCCACAAGCCCTCTGGATCCGACGGCTTCTTCCACGGACGGTGGTTGCCCTCATTGATCACTTGCTTGAGCGGTACACCCGCCTGTTGGAAAGCACCAACGTGATCTCCGAGGTACATAAGGTAGTTAGCATCGCGTGGAAAATAGCGCAGACCACGAGCCACGGCCGATTCCAAAGAAAGCTTGGTCCGTGAGTTTACCCACGCTTCTTTGAAGCAAAGCGGCTGTGCTTTCCAGACGGACACATAACTGAGAGCGACAATGACGACGGCAACACTGCCTGTCACGAGGGCCGCTAGACTCGGCTTAGGTTTGGTCACTTCTGACGAGTCACTGCGCTTTGGAAAAAATCGGCTCGCGCTCGCCGGCACAGTCACTGCGATCAATCCCGCCGACACCGCAAACAACGGCAGCAGTTGCAATCCGTAGCGAAGGTTGTACCAGGTGTAAGGCCACCATGCTGGCAAAAATAGGGGCACGCCTCCGTAGGCGATCGACAACACGTAGAAGATGAGCGGAGTCCACAGGAGAAGCAATGCCGCTGATGCGCGGATTCTCCGGAAAACAAGCAATAAACCGGACACGCCGATCGCAATCCAGATACGGCCCCAGTTTCCTGGCGCCATGTTCAACTCACTCGCCTTCAGGATGTAGCTCGCGGCGGTAGTGAGATTCCCCGCGCCCGGATGCGCCGGCGCTCCATGCGTCGATGTCTTGCGCTCAATGGCCTTCGCCGAATAAGGGCCGTTCACAAACTCCAGCGCATTGCCATACACGGCGGCGTTGTAAATGAGCCACAACAGCGGAGCTATGGCGATTCCTACGATGAACTTGATGACGCCCGCACGGAATCGCGAATCGTTCCACCGTCGCGCCAGCATTGCCAGCACGACGATTCCCATCAACACCGCCAGAAACCATCCGTCATAGCGCGTCAGTTCGGCTCCGGCCAGGCAAGCTGCACCGCGAAACAGCTTGGGCTCCCAACGCTGCGACGAGTCTTGCAGCGCTCTCAGGAATTCCGCAAAATAGACGACCGCCCAAATGAAGAGCGCCAGGTACAGCGCTTCCGTCATGGCGGTCGACTGGAGGTAAGTCAGATTCGGATTCAGCACGTACGTGATCGCCGTAATCCACGATCCGGCTCGCGCCCATTTCGCCGTGTCCGGGCTCCTCTCCAACACGCCGCGCGTAAGACGAAAAATACCGACCACCGCGAAGACGTAGGCAATCATCGAGGGAATTGAGCCACCAACCCCTGTTTGCCACATCCACGAACTTAGAAGGAATGGAATCATCACAAGGTGCGGCAAGGGCAACCAAACGGTTCCCAGCTGACGCAATCCGGGCGTGCGCGAATCGAACACTCGCCGCGCGATATTGATATGCGCGACTGCATCCCCATAGAGCAGGATTTGTTCGCGTTGAAAGTAGAAGAGGAATGAGACCAGCGACACCGCACATGCCAAGAGGATCAGCATCACGATGTCGGGATTTGCGCCGGGCGCGGCAGATCGATTGCTGATTCGTGATTGCTTTTTCAAAGCCGCGACCCCAATCAACAATCAGAAATCTATCTCTATTCCAGGTGGGTAAGTTCGCGGAATACCTGAAAGCGCGCGTCAATCTCCTGTCGTGTCAGGTTCTGCAGGCGCTCGGTTCCGAACCGTTCCACGGCAAACGAGCCCATCACCCCGCCGTAGAATAGTGCGCGCTTCAGAACTTCGCGATTGACGTCACCCTGCGAGGCCAGGTAGCCCATGAATCCGCCCGCAAAGGAGTCCCCGGCTCCGGTTGGGTCCTTCACTTCTTCGACCGGGAGCGCCGGCGCGCGAAACGGATGTGAACCGATCCCGAACGCACCCTCGCGAAAGAAAATGGTCGCGCCATATTCGCCATGCTTGATGACCAGCGCGGAAGGTCCCATCGACAGTACTTTTCGCGCCGCTCGCGGCAGGCTCTTTTCCCCGGCAAGCATCTTGGCTTCGGCATCGTTGATCAGCAAAACGTTCACCAATTTCAGCGTGTCTATCAACTCCCCGCGCGCCCCTTGAATCCAGAAATTCATCGTGTCGCCGCCCGTCAAGCGAACACCATTCATTTCAAGGCGCACCGCTGCCTGCAGATTTGGATTGATATTGCCCAGGAACAGGAACTGCGTGTCGGCATACTCGGCCGGAATGTGCGGCTGGAATGTTTCGAAGACATTCAAGTGCGTGAAGTCTGTCTTCGCCTCATTCAAATTGTCCAGATACTGTCCACCCCAACGAAACGTCTTGCCGGACGCGTGCTCGATGCCACGCGTATCGATATTGTGCTTCTTGAGAACGCTCTCATGTTCGGCGCTAAAGTCTTCACCAACCACTGCGACGATGCGCACTTCGGTGAAGTAGCTGGCGGCAAGCGCGAAGTAGGTAGCGGAGCCGCCCAACACGTCTTGCACTTTGCCGGAGGGCGTCTCAATCGTATCGAATGCAATGGAACCAACAGCCAGAACGCTCATAGTCTAGTAGTTAACAGGTAGTCGTTTTTTGGTTCGGGTTCGCGAACTCCAAGCTGCGAACTCCGAACTGCGATCACACATACTTTCCCAGTATCAGCTTCAGCTTCTCTTTCGTTGCGGCGGGAATCTTGTCGCGATCGGTCAGGATGGCATGGCCAAGCGCCGATCCGCACTTGCAAGCGCGGTCCTTCGGCAGCGCTGCCACTGTTGCCTTGACTACACGCGCCGCGTTTTCCGCGTTCTTCACGAGTACGGAAATAATTTGCTCGACGGTTACTTCGTCATGATGGGGATGCCAGCAGTCGTAGTCCGTGACCATCGCGACGGTGACATAGCAAATCTCGGCCTCGCGCGCCAGCTTCGCCTCCTGCAGGTTCGTCATGCCGATCACGTCCGCTCCCCAACTGCGGTAGACGTTCGACTCGGCCTTGGTCGAAAACTGCGGCCCTTCCATGCACACGTACGTGCCGCCGCGTTTAGCATTCACGCCAACACTTCGACAGACGTTCTCGACAACCTTAGCCATGTCGCCGCACACGGGGTCTCCGAAAGCGATATGCGCCACGATGCCACTGCCGAAAAACGTGTCGACACGATGGCGGGTGCGGTCAAAGAACTGGTCTGGAATGACGAAGTCGAGCGGCTTGTGCTCCTCCTTCAACGATCCAACCGCAGAAAGGGAGAGAATGCGCTCCACGCCGAGTTGCTTGAATCCGTAGATATTGGCGCGAAAGTTTAGCTCGCTGGGCAGCAACAAGTGCCCGCGGGCGTGCCGCGCCAGGAACGCAACCTTGCGGCCCTCGAGCGTGCCAAGAATGTAGGCATCCGACGGATCGCCGAAAGGCGTTTGCTGCCGGACTTCATGCACATCACTGAAGCCGGGCATGTGGTACAGGCCACTGCCGCCTATGATGCCAATTTCCGCCTGTTGCAAGGATTCTCCTGATGAGGGCTGAACAACTTCGCGAGACTCGTGATTATACAAGACAGAGTGGAGCTCAGAGGTTAGAAGTCAGATTGCAGAGGTGAGGACCAATTCGAAGTCACCGCTTGATCTGCGCCAGTCGAGCTTGTTCAAGCTTCGACCGCTTAGTCATTTCAACTCACAAGCCTTTGATAGTTCCCTTCTCTGTGCCTCTGTCCCCTGTGGTGAAAAATATCAGCGTCTCAGGAAACTCAATTCCCTTTCGCACCACCCCAGAAGTCGTCGCTTACTCGCTTTGTCGTTTCGTCGTCCATGGTCTCGCTGATGAGGATTGAGTCACTGTGAACGTCGATCACCACTGGACCTTCCTCGGTCATCCAGGCATGACGCCCGCGAAGAGTGCGCCACGAGTCTGCTGGAGGCGCATCGGTCATCGGCTTTCCATTCGTGTCGAGCGCCTGAACTTTCTTGTAGCGTTGCGCCAGCGACTTCGCATACACAGCTGCAAATTCCGCCGCCTTCGACGCATTCGCCCACTTCGATACATACAGGATTCCGATCGGCCCGGTCTTGTTTTTCTTCGCTCGCCCCGCAAAGTAATATCCGCCGCGCCACTGCGGATACAATGCATCGGCTTCATCCCGCCCCGCATATTGCTGCACCAGCACGTCCACATCAAACTCGCCGATCGCTCCGATATCGAACGCTTGGTAATCCGCAAAATCGTGCGCGAAGTCGAGCATCTTCACCGGCTCAATCTTCTCGTGCGACAGGTAAGTGTCCGGCTCCATGATTTCGCGTGTCGTGCGGGGCGGAACTTTGAAAGCTCCCGCAAAAGCCAGCTCTTTTCCGCCGGCGCGCAGTAGCGCGATCGTGAAATCCAGACCGTAGCGATAAGAAAATGTCAGCGTCTCTTTAATAAAGATCGGCGCCTTCTGAAAGGTAGGAGTATCGGGACCGCCAACCAGCATTCCCTGCTTCAGTGCCGCAACAATCTGCGGAGCGTCCACTAGAGACTGCCCGGTTGGCGCCAGGGTGTAGTCGAGCAGCACAGCCATCGCCTGCCCTTCGACCACTGCTTGACGAGCAGAAAGGTCTTCGTCGCTCTCGATGTCTTTCGGGCTGGGATCGCCATCTTTATCGTCGACGGTCCTCATCCACTTCTCGAGACCGAAGGATTGATCCTGAAGCGCATGCGTTAATTCGTGAGCGAGGACGGGCTTCTGCTGCTCGGCATCCACCCAGTTCAGCAGATTCACAGTTCTCGTTTTTGGATCGTAATATCCAGCGACCTGCTCCCGGAGCAACGCCACCAGGAATGTTTTTAGATCGAAGTCGCGCGGCAGCAGCCCGAATTTCTTCAGGACGACTTCGGAGCGTTCCAGGCGCTTCGCATCCTTGTCATCCTTCATGTTCTTCTGGACGAAGGCCTCCACTTCGTCACGCCTGACCAGCTTGCGCTTCACGTCCTGCTTGATCGGCAGCGCCGTATTCTGGCTGGCGTATTTCAGGATCTCGTCAACCGACCGAAAGAGTTCCTTGCCTTCCTCCGGCGTGATGGTCTTCTCTTGCGCGGGCTGCTGCGACTGCGCCTTGTCGCCTTGGGAACCCTGCGAGGGCGGCTGGTCCTGAACCTCGAGTCCAGTCCCATCAACAGTCGTACTAGGCGGCTGCGGTTGTCCGCTCTGGCCCCACGCAGGCAAGAAAGCCAGCCCTAACAAAAGAAAGATCGCAATCGGACCGCGTTTTTTCACAATGTCATCCTGAACTGCTCATTTTGCCGATGGATCCTTAACTCAGTGAGCGGCCACAAAATTGGCAACCCACTCTCCGGCTTCTCTTGTCCCCAGCATCCCGCCGACATCCGAAGTCATCTTCCTCTGGCGCACTGCTTCCAGTACCGCCGCCTCAATCCGCGCAGCTTCGGCAGTCAGCCCCAAATACGCCAACATCATGGCCCCAGACAGGATCGCCCCGAACGGATTGGCGATATTCTTGTCAGCAATCGGCGGCGCCGATCCGTGTACCGGCTCAAACATCGAGGTCTTTCCCGGATGCAGGTTCCCGCTCGCCGCCATCCCCAAACCACCCTGCAAGCCCGCCGCGAGATCCGTGATGATGTCGCCAAACATATTGTTGGTCACGATCACATCGAACATCCTCGGATCGCGCACCATCTGCATGCAAAGCGCGTCCACATACATGTGCTGCGTCTCGATCTTGGGATATTCACGCGCGACTTCCTTGAATGTTCGCTGCCAAAGGCCGCCGGCGTGCGTCATGGCATTCGACTTGTCGCACATGAGCACGCGCTTGCGCGACGAGCCATCAAACTTCTTGTTGTTCGCGCAGTATTCGAACGCGTAGCGGATGATGCGTTCCACTCCCTTGCGTGTGTTGATGTCCTCCTGGACTGCGATCTCATCGGCCGTTCCCTGCTTGAAGACTCCGCCGACGTCGCCATAAACACCCTCTGTGTTCTCGCGCAACACGACGAAGTCAATGTCCTTGGGTTCGATGCCCTTCAGCGGACACAGCGATGCATCCAGCAAACGCACCGTGCGAACATTCGCATATAAGTCCATGCGGAATCGCATTCCCAGCAGGATCTCTTTGGCATGTATGTTCGACGGCACCCGCGGATCGCCGAAGGCGCCCGCCAAAACGGCGTCAAAGTCCCGCGACAACATGGCGAATCCATCCGGTGGAACAGTTGTTTTGTCTGCGAGATATCGGTCCGCGCCCCAATCGAGGGCGGTAACTTGAATGGCGGCGCCGCTGGCCTCAAGAACCTTGAGGGCTTGGGGAATCACCTCTTTGCCGATCCCATCGCCGGGAATTGCGGCAACTCGCTTTTTTGCGGTCACGTTCGGAACGTTAGCACAGCGCTTCGCGATTCCGAAACCTCCACATCCGGGAACAAAGCCCTGCAACGCGCACCTGCTGACAGTCATCCCTAACAGTTGGAGCCGGTGCCTTCGGTACTTCGAGCTTCGTTATAATCAAAGGTTACGTATGGGTTCTGCGACTCTACATGGAACGCGCCCGGCGGGAACGCCTCCGACGGCCAACTTCGGAGACGTTGCCTCCGAGTTTCGCGCCCTGCTGTCCGGCAGCGGCGTCTACGACCTCCGATGGCGCGCCAAGATCGCGTTAACTGGCAGCGATCGGGTTCGTTGGCTGAACGGCATGATTTCGAACAACGTCCGAGACCTGGCTGCCGGCCACGGCGTATATGCCTTCTTGCTCAACGCGCAAGGCCGCATTCAAGCCGACCTTTATGCCTTCCAGCGAGGCGAGTCGATCCTCGTGGATACCGAACTATCGCAACGCGAAAAGATCTTGCAGCTGTTCGATCACTACATCATCGCGGACGACGTCGAACTCTCCGACGTTAGCGAGAAGCTCGCAGCGCTTGGCTTGACTGGCCCTGAGTCGCGCAGCGTTCTGGAAAAAGCTGGAGTCCCAGTACCCGACTTGGCGTATCTCCAGTTCGCTGACCTGCTTTGGCGCGACGTCCCGATAACCCTCCTTCGCTCGGGCGAAGAAGCGCGTGAGTCCTGGCAAGTTTGGCTCGCTCCGGAACATCTCTCGAAGGCATGGGACACCCTGATCTCCTCGGGCGCCACGCGCACCGGGACGGATGCGTTGAATCTGTTCCGCATCTCGCGCGGTATTCCCCAGTTCGGCGTCGACATTCGCGATCGCGACTTGCCACAGGAGACCGGCCAAATGCGCGCCCTGAGCTTCACGAAGGGCTGCTATCTTGGACAGGAGATCGTCGAGCGGATTCGCTCGCGCGGCGCAGTTCATCGCGAATTTCAGGCATTCGAGGTGCAAGGCGCACTGCCCGAACCCGGAGCGAAGATCCAGGCCGAAGGCAAAGATATCGGAGAGATCACCAGTGCGGCAAGCTTGCCCTTGAGTTCCGGCGAGCGATCAGTTGCGTTAGGTTACTTGCGCCGCGAAGCAGCTGGAAAAGAACTGACAGCCGGATCGGCGAAGCTGTCGGTCGCCAAGCTGCCCATAACGTAGCAACAATCAAATTCCAGGAATTTCGATATGGCAGATCCAAAAGATACCGGATTTAAAGTCAGCGACCGACGCCTTTTCACAGCGGACGGCGAACTGCGTACCGAAACAACCGAAGAAGAAACGGAAAAGCCTGCCTCGGCCAAGGCGTCCGCACCCGCGCAACCAGCGGAAAACATGCCCGAACCTCCCACGACCTCGGAGCAGCAGGCTCAGCACGATGCCTATAAACAATCCTCCCGCGATCTGGACGCGCAAGTCGAACTCAGCGGACACTCCGCCAAAGAACTCGAAATCAGTTTCGAGCGATTCATGGCGTCTCTGTACATGACTGCCATGCTGCAGTTGGGCCTGATGCATGAACAGGGAGGCACTCCGCAAGTCGATCTGATCGGCGCTCGCCAGACCATCGACACTCTGGGCATGCTATCGGAGAAGACCAAGGGCAACCTCACTCCTAAAGAGCAAGGCTTCCTGCAGAACTGCCTCTATGAACTCCGCATGGCATATGTGGAGGTCACCAACGCTCTGGCAAGGCCGCCGCAGGCACCCGGTCCTAGCACAGGAACCAACGGCTGATGCGGGCTATCCTGACGGTCCTCGGTAGCGGCACCTCCATGGGAGTGCCCACGATCGGCTGCGATTGCGCTGTCTGCCATTCCTCGGATCCACGCGACCGCCGCACTCGGCCGTCGATTCTGCTGAGTTACAACGGCCGCCAGGTCATCATCGACACCACGCCCGACTTCCGCGAGCAGGCCCTTCGCGAAAACATCACTCAGCTTGATGCCGTCCTTTACACCCACACGCACGCTGACCACATTCTGGGCCTCGACGATGTGCGACCGCTCAGCTTCGCGCACAAACCCGGCAAGCTGCCGCTCTATGCTACGCCGCGCGCATCGGAGTTCCTGCGCAACATGTTCCGCTACATCTTCGACGCAAACTACAAGTTCGGCGGCCTACCGCAGGTCGAACTGAGGACTATTGAAGGCGCGTTTGATCTCTTTGGAGCGCACTTCGAACCTGTCACCGTGATTCATGGCGAAACTCCTATCCTTGGTTTTCGATTCGGGTCCGCTGCTTACCTTACCGATCACAGCGAGGTTCCCCAGGAAACCCTGGAACGGCTCAAAGGTCTCGACATTCTATTTCTGGATGCGCTGCGCTACAAGCCGCATCCCACGCACTCTACGGTCGACCAGTCGCTGAAAATCGTCGAGCAGGTCAAGCCGAAGCGCGCCTTTTTTACGCACATTTGCCACGATTTGCCGCACGAAACTACAAATGCCACTTTGCCGCCGAACGTACGGCTGGCTTACGACGGCATGAAACTGGAGTTCGAGATCTAGAGCTCTTTCACGAACGGCACAATGCTGACCTTCCACAAACTCGACGAAATTCCCGCTGACTTCGGTTCGGCGCTGGTCTCGGTGGGCAACTTCGATGGCGTGCACCGCGCGCATCGACATGTCCTTGCCGAAGTAATTCGTCGGGCCAAAGAGCAGAACGCAAAATCGATCGCGGTCACCTTTGAGCCTCATCCAGTTCGCATTCTGCGCCCAGATCAGAATCTGAAGCTGATCACACCCACTCCGGAGAAGCTTCGTCTGCTCTCGGAGACAGGAATCGACGCGGCACTCCTGCTTCCCTTCACGCGCGATCTCTCGCTCATGACGCCACTGCAGTTTGCGCAGGAGATTTTGACGGATCGCCTGCACACGAAGGAAGTTCACGAAGGATACAACTTTCATTTCGGACACAAAGCCGCCGGCAACACGCAAACGCTGCGCGAACTCGGGCGCGAGATGGGCTTCGATGTCCACGAATATCCCGAAATGCGGCTGCGAGGCGAACCGGTCTCAAGCAGTCACATTCGTAAGTTGCTCGCTGCCGGACGTGTGAGTCGTGCTCGCCATCTTCTTGCTCGACCCTTCAACATTCTTTCGACCGCCGGCCGGGGCCGTGGCTACGGATCGAAATATACAGTCCCGACAATCAATCTTGCCCGCTACGAAGAACTGATCCCAAAAGATGGTGTCTACATCACCCGCACTCGCGTCGGCGACGAGTGCTTCGATTCCGTCACGAACGTCGGCAACCGTCCAACCTTCGGAGCGGACTCATTCGCCATCGAAACTCACTTGCTGAACTTTCACCCCATCGCACTCACCGCGGAGACGGAAGTTGAAATACATTTTCTGGATCGCCTGCGCAACGAGATCAAATTCCCGTCGATCGATGCTCTCCGCGAGCAGATCGGTCGCGATGTCGCCAAGGCTCGCCGCTATTTTCAGCTGCTGAAATAGCGACCATCCCCCGCCAATAAATTTGCGATGTCTGCTAATCTTGGGCCTCCTGATCGCACCATCGAGCAATGATCGCCCATTGACTTCCATCGGACCCATTCAGCTGCTCCGCCAAGCGACCCCCGGCCAACGCAGAGCCCTCTTCGCGGCTGCTCTCGGATGGATGCTCGACTCCTTCGACGCCATGCTGTACGCGCTGGTGCTCACACACGTCATGCGCGACCTCGGCATGACGAAGGCTATCGCTGGATTGTTGTCGACTTTAATGCTCCTCGCCTCCGGCGCAGGAGGATTGATCTTCGGCTTCATTGCCGATCACATCGGCCGCAAGCGGGCGCTCATGCTGAGCATCCTCACCTACTCGGTATGCTCGTTCGCCTCGGGACTGGCCACCAGCGTCACCATGCTCGCGATCATTCGCTTCATCCTCGGCCTGGGAATGGGTGGCGAATGGAATACCGGGGCAACGCTAGTAGCCGAAACGTGGCCCGACGACCTTCGCGCCAAGGCGATCGCGATCGTCCAGAGCTCATGGGCGATCGGCTACGCAATCGCGGCTCTGGTCGCAGGAATCGTTTTGCGCTATGCCAATTGGCGAATGGTCTTCTTTGTCGGCATCCTGCCTGCGCTAATCACTCTCTGGATTCAGAGCCGGGTACCAGAATCGGAGATGTGGCGCGCGCGACGACTTTCCGACAAACACCGCGCGAGTGCTCAGAACCAGGAGACAGTTGTTTCCTTCGCGCAAATTTTTCAGCATCCTTACGCGAAAAGGACTTTCACGCTTCTCTTTGTAAATTTCTTTGGAATGTTTGCATGGTGGGGGCTGTTCACGTGGTTCCCTGCGTACCTGTCGCTTTCAACCGCGCAAGGGGGGCGCGGATTCAGTGTCGCCGATACCACCTTCCTGCTCGTGATCTTCAATCTCTTTGGGATGTTTCCTGGGTATGCCGGGTTCGGATGGGTGGCCGATCATCTTGGACGACGGCGCTCGTTCATTCTCTACACGATCGTTGCTGCCGCGCTGGTGCCGCTCTATGCAATGGCGCGCACCCACACTTCCCTGCTGGTGCTGGGCACGATCGTAGCCTTCTTTGGCACGGGATTTTTCTCGGGCTCCGGTATCGTCGCCAGCGAACTTTTCCCAACAGCGGTCCGCGCCCGAGCGCTCGGATTTACCTACAACGGCGCGCGCGCCATGAGTTCCATGGCGCCATGGATCATAGGCCGGATCGGCGACGCCCGGGGATTGAACTGGGCATTCTATCTGTGCGCCGCATCGTACCTGGTATCCGGCCTGATCGCGACACAGTTGCCCGAAACCAAGGGAAAGAGCCTCGACTGATCCGCCTACTCGATCGGCTCGACGACCAACGCTTCTTCCCGCGCGGCCCGCTCCGGCATCTGGATCAAGACAATGGCCACGATCACGACCGCGATCCCGATTGTCTGCACCGGCCGCAATAGCTCACCGAGAATGATCGCGGACATCACGATGCTGAAAATAGGTTCCAGGCAACTGGCGACCACGGCTCGCGTCGGCTCCAGGTGCTGAAGCCCGGCGAAGTAGCAGGAGAATGGTCCCAGCACCGAAAGCAAGCTGAAGACAAGCATGAACGCCCATTGCGCACTGCCATAGTGAGCGGCGGCGATCTTCCACGGCGGATTGACTAGCAGCCAAAAAATCGACGCCCCGGTCAGCACCCAGATCAAAACTTTCCATCGGTCGTAGCGCGCGAGCAGGCTGTGTCCGCCTACGTTGTAAAAGGCGAACGAGAATGCGGCCAAAGTTGCCGAGATCACTCCCAAGGCATCCATCCGGAAGCGCCCGGCACCGACAACCCCGATCGCGAGAGCGCATCCGACCACCGCCAATCCCACCGCCACACTGCGGCGCAACGACGGGCGCTGCCGGTGCCGCACTACCGCGTAAAGCAGGACCCACACCGGCGCCGTGTATTGCAGGATGATCGCCGTGGCGACATTCGTCCTCTGAATTGCGAGATAGTACAAGTAGTTCGACGCCGCCACGCCCAGCACTCCCAAGATAAAAAGGCGCACAATATCGCGCCCCCGCACCATCAATGCGTGCCCACCGCGTCGTAGCAGAAGCACGGGCAGAAGTACGATCAACGAGAGTGTCGTACGGCTGTGCGAAAGGATGAGAGGATCGATCGGATGCAGCGCCGCTCCGCCTGGACTGAGTCGTCCGGTAAATGCCGCGCGTCCCAGGGTTGCGGAGATTCCCCACAAAAAAGCCGCGCTCGCAATATAGAAATAGCCGCGCAGTGGATTGTGCGCTACCTTCACGAAAGGTACTCGATGCTGTAACTGATCTTGGCTGTCTTTTGCAGCATCGCCGATACCGAACAATATTTTTCTTCCGAGAGCCTCACCGCATCTTCCATCGCTTTTTGACTGACCGTCCCGCGGACACGATACGTGAGATGAATCGAAGTGTAGACCGCCGGATACCCTTCCGCGCGCTCACCCTTTGCCTTGACCTCGAGCCCGGTGAACGGCTCGCGCTTCTTGCGCAGGATTCCGACGACGTCTGACGCCGTGCATCCACACAGTGCGATCAGCACCAGTTCCATCGGACTGTTCGCGGTCTTATCGTGCCCGGCGTCCATGACAATGCCGTGCCTCGAACTTGCCTCCCCGATGAATCTCTCCTGGTCTGTCCAGATAGCAGTGGCTTCAATCATACAAACCCCAATAGTCCAATTTGCGATTTACGAAGTACGATTTACGACTTATATGATTGCCGCGGACGCAGCAACGACTCAGACTCCAGATTCTGCCATGTTTCTTTTCGTGGTGAGTTGGGCAGCCGCAAATATCGCCAGCAGCTCGTTCGCTTCTTGAGCGAGTCCGTCGAGCCGATCTTCACTCACTATCTCCGCTTCCGCCAACAACTCCAGCCAGAACGCAGTCTCATCGGCTTCTTCAACCACAATCCCCAATTTGGCGAGGAATTCCGCTCGCGACCGGCCCCGGCATGCAGCGCGATAGTTCGCAGCGATTGACGTCGCTGAGCGTAAGAGTTGTCTACCAATCGTGCGGGATTCCATCGACGGCGGCAGGTTTTTCAGAAGCTTTATCACCTGAACGGCAAATTGCTTGGTTCTGAGTTTGAGAGCCTGCGATTGAGCGTCCACGTCAACCTCCGAATAAATCCTCAATCGGAGATCGTCGATGATTCAATTCGTCGGTTTCAGTGACTCTCGTCACTCCCTCACTCGCCGCGCCCAAACAAAATCGTCAATCCTAAATCGTGAATGATTCAATTCGTTCGGATTCGGTGATCTCGCTCACCTCCTGTTGTCCGTCATCGGCTCCGGGTGGATCAGCACGCGAAACAACTCCGGCTCTTCCTGCTTGAAACGGGTCTCGAGCGCGGTCTGCACGTCGTGCACGCGCGCCAGCGGCATGTCATCGGGCAAAGTGCAGTGGCAGGAAACATAGAGCCGCCCACGTACGCGCTTGAACTGAAACTCGTGAGCATCGAGCACGTCAGGAAACTCCGCCACAATCTTTTTCAGACGAATCTCTAGCCCCGGCTCGCGCACCATCTGCTCTCCAGTTTCGATCGTCGCCGGTTCGCTTTCGATGTGCGTCAAGATTGTCGATATCTCCGGAACCTCGGCGCGCATCTCGCTCTCCAGGCGCGTCACCTCGTCGTGCGCCTGCTTGATATTGAGCTGCTCATCGAGTTCCAGGTGCTGTTCTAGATGCAGGCGGCCGTCCAGGTCTTGCACGCTGACGTCGTGGACGTTCATGTTGTTGCGCGTCGCCACTGCGCGTATGCGATCGAAGATACTCTCGGAATGCCGCGCGCGCGGGACCGGGTGCACCATCACGTCCGCATTGGGCAACACGTCGTGGACGCGCGTTGTCACTTCATCAGCCACCTGCTCCGACCGCAGAAAAGTGAAATTGCGCGCCAGTGCCAGGGAAACATCGGCAAAGTAGCGGTTGCCCGCCTTTCGTATGCGCACCCGTTCCACTTCCAGCACACCTTCAATATTGCGAATTCTCTCGAGAATCTGGCTGCGCGCTCCTTTGGGAGCAGCGTCGAGCAGCGCATCGATGGTCTTCCGCGCCAGCCGCGAACTCACATAAATAACGACACCGGCGACGAATAGCGCGGCGACTGGGTCGGCCTGACGTAGCCACGCAATCTCATATTTCCGTCCGAGCAGGACAAGAGCGAGCCCGAGAATCACCACCGAACTCGACCAGATATCGGTCGAAAAGTGCAGCGCGTCAGCTTCCAGGGCCTGGCTGTCATACTTGGCGGCAATTCGTCCGAGCGCGCGCGACCGCCACGCGTCGGCAACGATCGACAGCGCCATCACGATGAAGGCCGCGATGCTCGGCTCGATCTCCACGTGATGAAAGAACAGTCGCTTGATCGCCTCCGAAACGATCCAAACGCAGGTCAGCAACAACAGGCCTGTTTCAATGAACGCCGAGAAATTTTCTACTTTTCCGTGACCATATTGATGGTCGGCGTCGGCGGGCTTGTCCGAGACTCGGACCGATAAGAGTGTGACCACAGCGGCAATCAGATCGAGCGCCGAATGTGCCGCTTCCGACAAGATTCCCAACGATCCGGTCGTGAATCCGACGATCGCCTTCAGGCTAGTGATTGCGAAGGCGACAATGACCGAATTCGCGGCGACCGCGCGTTTCTCCGCACGCATCCGCCCGGGACTGAAAGTGACGTCCATTTCGGCCATACCGGCATTATCTCTTCCGTTCGTCACGCCGCCAACCCCTCGGTTACTGTGCATCATTCGGAAGGCATGCTAGGATGAGGTTTCGTTTTTCCACCCATTCTGGAGGATCATTTCCATGAGTTGTAAGTGGTTCGTGTGCCTTCTGCTCGCAGGTCTCGCCTACGGGCAGTCCACAACCAAACCTGCCCCAGCGCCGATGCCGCCGTCGGGGCTCTCGGCTGAGGAAACGCCGGACGCATCTGCCGAAAAGGCCGCCCCGCCGCCGGTTTCGCCTACCGATCCCGTCATCACCATCAAGGGCATTTGCACCGATTCGAAGACAGGCGATGCCTGCAAGACTGTAATCACCCGCCAGGAATTCGAGAAGCTCGCGGAAGCCGTGCGACCCAATATGCCCCCGAACGTCCGCCGGCAATTGGCAACCTATTATTCGCGCATGCTGCCTATGACCACGGAAGCGGAGAAGCGTGGCCTCGACAAGAAAGCCAAGTACGAGGAACTGCTCCGCTTTGCGCGCATGCAGATTCTTTCCCAGGAACTGGCGAACACGCTGCAACAGGAAGCACAGCAGGTTTCCGATGCCGACGTCGAGAAATATTACAAGGACAATCAGCCTGCATATGAGGAAGCCTCGGTTGAGCGAATCTTTGTTCCGCGCATGAAGCAGTTGACCAATCAAAAGCCCGGCGTAAAGGAAGAAGAGGTTGAGGAGCAGCAAAAGGCGGGCGAAGCAGCGATGAAGAAGGTCGCCGTCGACCTGCGCGCTCGCGCCGCCAAGGGTGAAGAATTCGACAAGCTGGAGAAAGAAGCTTTCGCCGCCGCAGGGGTAAAGGGCAATCCGCCGAGCGTAAAGATGGAGAAGGTACGGCAATCCACTTTGCCGCAGACTCAGAAGGCGGTGCTCGCGCTCAAGCCCGGAGAAGTTTCCGATCTCATTTCCGATCCGACCGGTCACTACGTTTACAAGATGGTCAGCAAACACACGCTGCCGCTCGATACGGTCAAGGCTGAAGTTCACAACACGATCGCGAGCCAGCGCTATCGCGACGCAATGCAGCCCTATCAGCAAGGCAATGTGGATTTGAACCAGGCATATTTCGGGCCGACCAAGAATCCAGCCATGCCGCCGGGAAAGCCCGGCGAGCCGGAAGCTGAAGGAGACACCGACCCCGACTAAATGGACACGGTGAAGCCAACCGTCATCGTCACCGGAATCTCGGGAAATCTCGGCCAGCGGCTCGCTCCTATGCTCTCGGCATATAACGTCGTGGGCATCGACGTGGCCCCGCCCGCCGGCGCTAGACCCGATAGTTTTGTGAAGCTGGATCTCGGGAAGGAAGAATCCACCCGGGAGCTTTTCCTGCTGTTTCGCGAGATTCAACCGGCCTCTGTGGTCCATCTCGCATTTGTAATCGATCCTCAGCGGTCCGGCGTCCTCGACATCGATCGGATGTGGCAGATCAATGTCGCCGGGACCGCACGCGTCATGGAAGCGGTCACCGAAGCCAACCGAAACTCCGCCACCGCCATCCGGCAATTTATCTTTCCAAGCAGTGTTTCTGCATACGGCTCCGACATGTCTGCGCGAGTTTCTGAAGATGCGCCCTTGCAGGCGCATACCCTGCCCTACGCGCTTCACAAGAAAGAGAGCGATCTGGTGGTGCAACAGAGAGCGCCATCACTCCGCGGATGCAGCATCTTTATTCTTCGCCCGCACATTTTCGCGGGCGCGACGGTCGAAAATTATTTGATGGGTGCCTTCCGGGGAACTCCGAACGGCAAGGGAAAACGTGCCGCACGCATGCGCCGCGAAGGCAAGCGCCTTCCCTGCATGCTTCCTTACGGCCAGCAATACCTGGATAACAAGATCCAGTTCATACACATTGACGATATGGCTCGTCTATTGGCCTATATTCTGCAACGTGAACCCGAGGCGCAGCGACTGACGATCATGAACGTTGCCGGCCGCGGCGAGCCCCTCACCTTCGCCCAGTGCATCCAGATGGCGCACGCCAAGCTGCTGCGCGTGCCCGGCAGATGGGCCATGCGACAAGTGCTTCAGTTTTTGTGGAGATGGAATATCTCTGCGATACCGCCCGCTGCTGTCCCCTACATGACGGGTCAGTACATCATGAACACCGACCGGCTCAAGAAATTTCTCGGACCAGACTACGAGCACGTAATCCAGCGCACGATCACTGACGCCTTCGCCGACTCATTTCAAAGAAGCTGACCAATCAAAGAATTCCTCGCAGAAAACAGGGCTGCGGTTAGTCACTTCACGCCCCGATACAGTCCCGCCACGCCAAATGTGTAAGGCGTCCATGACGCCTTGGCAAACCCAGCGGCCCGCATTCGGTCCAACATCTCTTTCGGAGGCGGGAACCGCTCTACCGACGCCGGTAGATACGCATACGGCCCACGCACGCCTGAAATCATTGTGCCGATCTTCGGCAGCACATTCTTGAAATAAACGCGATAGACCTTTCCAATGAAACCGCCCGGTTCACCAAAATCGAGAATTCCGCACTCGCCGCCCGGTCGTAGTACCCGCACCATCTCGCGCAGCCCCGCATCATAGTCAGCGAGATTGCGGAAACCGAACGCGGCAGTCACCAGGTCAAACTGTCCGTCGGGAAATGGAAGTTTCAGCGCATCCGCTTCAATCCAGCGAACGGGCGTTTCCCTTCCCTTGATCGCCGCCCGCTGCAGCATCGCATGAGAAAAATCGGCGCCGACAATGCGCGCGCCCTTGTTTGCCCGCCGTGCAAGCGCAAAGGTCATGTCTCCTGTCCCGCAGCACAGATCGAGCACACGCGCGTCGGGCTGTTGCAAGATCGAATCGAAGGCTCGCGCTGTCCGCCACCACCAGAGCCGGTCGGTGTTGAACGACAGCACGTGATTCAGCAGGTCATATCGCGGAGCGATGCAGGTGAACATCTCGCGGATGGCCCGCGCCGCCGATTCGCAATCTCGCGCCCCTTCCGGAGCTGCGCCGATGATCCTGGTTTCGCTTCTTTCGGTCATCTAGTGCGCACCTGCCAGCTTCCGCAGCTCATCCACTGCGCTGGCTACCGCCGATTCCGGCACGTCATTCACGATGTCCACCTTGCCGATTTCGCGCGGCAGAATGAAATGAAGAACACCGTGGCGAGTTTTCTTATCCGACTGCAGCCGCTTGATCAGCTTCGACGAGCTGAGCCTCGCGGACGGTAACCTTCCCAGGCCGAGGATCGCGTTCGTGATCCGCCCGGCAGTAACGCTATCGAGTTTGCCAGTCGAAAGCGCGATGTTAGTAGCAGCGATCATGCCCCACGCCACAGCTTCCCCGTGCAGCAGTTGCCGGTAGCGCGTTTCCGCTTCGAGCGCGTGGCCAATCGTGTGTCCGAGATTTAGGACTTGCCGCAAACCGTTCTCGCGTTCGTCGGCGCTCACCACCGACGACTTCAACCGCACCGAATCGCTGATGACCTTTTCCAATACCGCCGGATCGCGATCCAGAATTTCACGCCTCTTTTCCTCAAAGAGCTGGAACAATCCCGGATCACCGATAATCCCGCATTTCAGCCCTTCATAAAGACCGGCGCGATATTCGCGCGATGGAAGCGTGTTCAAGACACCAGGATCGACCAACACGGCGCGCGGTTGGTGAAAGGTGCCGAGCAGATTCTTGCCTGACTCGAGATTGACACCCGTTTTGCCGCCGATTGCCGCATCGACTTGCGCCAATACGGTTGTCGGAATCTGGATCACCGCGATGCCGCGCATATAGATCGACGCCAGGAATCCGGTGACATCACAGACAACCCCGCCACCCAGCGCCAGCAGCGTGGCGTTGCGGTCCGCCCCCATCTTCACCAGTTTTTCCGCTAGCCGTTCCAGCGACGAGAGCCGTTTGAAGCGCTCGCCATCCGGCAATTCGAGAATCTCCGCCTTGATGCCGGCCGCTCCAAGCGATTGCAACAGCACCTTCGCCCAACGCCGCCGCACCGGGGCCGCGGTCACCACAAATGCCTGACCGCCCGACACCAGATAGCTGATGCACTCACCAGTGCGGGCCAGCAATCCGTTCTCGAGCAGGACCTCGTACGACCGCGAAGCTGCAGCTACTGGGATACGAATCATGAACTTTCATCATAACGTATGCAGCAGAGCCCAAATTTCGCACGCGTATCCGCCGGAAAACTGACCTCTACTAAGCAGGCCGGAGGGCCTAATCCAGCGCGTGATACCATTTTTTCAGATGCAACCGTCTCCTTCGGAATGCGATTTCCTGGTCATCGGCGCCGGAGTCGCCGGACTTCGAGCAGCCATTGAATTGGCGCACGCCGGGAGAGTTGTCGTCCTCGCCAAACGTGAAGTGCGCGATTCCGCAACGCACTACGCGCAAGGCGGCATTGCTGCCGCCCTCAGCGACGAAGACGAAGTCAGTCTTCACTTGCAGGACACGTTGGTCGCTGGAGATGGACTCTGCAACGTAGATGCTGTTCGCGTGCTCGTCGAAGAAGGTCCCGGACGCATCGAGGAACTGATCGAGTGGGGAACGCAATTCGACCGCAATGGAACCAAGCTTGCATTCACCCGCGAAGGCGCACACAGCCGCAACCGCATCCTGCATGCTCACGGTGATTCCACCGGACGCGAGATACTGCGCGCTCTCTACGCGAAAGCGAAGACCCTGAAGCACATCTCAGTCCTCGAATTCGAGATGTCGTCCGACCTGCTCGTCGAGGACGGCCGCGTTGTCGGCGTTTCGGTCATCGGCCAGAAGGGACAATTTGAGCACCTCTCGGCATCCGTTGTTTTGCTCGCCACCGGAGGACTCGGCCAGATTTATCGCAATACAACGAATCCCGACGTCGCCACCGGCGATGGTGTCGCGATGGCCTTTCTTGCCGGCGCAGAAATCAGCGACATGGAGTTCATCCAGTTCCATCCGACGGCGCTGTATCTGAAGAATGCGCCGCGTTTTCTGCTTTCAGAAGCCCTGCGCGGTGAAGGCGCGTATCTCCGTAACATGGAGATGCACCGCTTCATGCAGAAGTATCATCAGCAGGGAGAACTTGCTCCGCGCGATGTCGTCGCCCGCGCTATTGCCCACGAACTAGAGGTCACCAAGAGCAACGATCCCGTTGTCTATCTCGATCTGACCCATCTCGATGCCGAGCACGTGAAGCAACGCTTTCCGCGGATCTACTCCACCTGCCTGGAACACAACGTCGACATCTCTACCGATCTCATCCCAATCCGGCCCGCCGTTCACTATGCGATGGGTGGTGTCCGCACTGACCTTGCCGGACAGACAAGCCTTCCCGGCCTGTATGCCGCCGGAGAAGCGGCCTCCACTGGCGTTCATGGCGCGAACCGTCTGGCCAGCAATTCCCTGCTGGAAGGCTTGGTCTTCGGCGCTCGTGCGGGAGAAGCCATGCGCGAATCAATCGGTCGGCGTCCACCGAAAATGCCGCCGAAACGCGCTGCATCATCGAATGGACCAGTCGACGCTGGTGTCGAAGAACTCATCAGCCGCGTGCGCGACGTGATGTGGAGCAAGGTGGGGATCGTGCGCGACGGCAAAGGGTTAAAGCAGGCGATCCAGGATCTTCGGGAACTACAACCAAAGACTACTCATCCTGGGACGCGCCGCGCCTTCGAGGCTCGCAACATTCTCACTGCTGGCTTGCTTGTGGCCCGCTCGGCGCTCGCCCGCGAGGAAAGCCGCGGTGGACACTACCGCCTTGATTATCCCGCTCACGATGACGCGCACTTTCTGAAGCACTCGCTCATCCGGGACGAGAAGATCTTGTTTCAATAGAATTTCTCGCGCCGGGTTCACCTCAAGTTGCGCGCTTCTTCCGCGGGAACAGCAACGACGCCGCCACCGACGTACCCAACACCAGAACAACGATGGCAAGGGCCCACACCGTCGGGATCTTGAAGTAGTGCGAGCCCAACATCTTTATGCCGACGAAAATCAGTACCACCGACAGTCCGTAATGCAGGTACTCGAACATATCCATGGTGCCGGCGAGGGCGAAGTACATGGATCGTAGCCCCAGGATCGCAAATACGTTCGACGTGTACACGATGAATGCGTTGACGGTGATCGCGAGCACCGCAGGAATCGAATCCACTGCAAATAGTACGTCCGTCGTTTCAATCACCAGCAGCACGACAAAGAGCGGCGTCGCATGCAGCGCCGGGCGCCGCACAAAGAAACTCTTTCCTTCGTAGTCAGGGGTTACAGGCATCAATCGCCGGAAAACGCGGAGCAAGGGATTGTTCTCCGGGTGGATTTCCTTCTCCCCTTGCCTGAGCAGGCTAACTCCCGAGTACACCAGCATGGCGCCGAACACATACACGATCCAATGGAACCGCTGGATAAGGCTGACGCCCAGTAGGATGAACAGCCCGCGCATGATCAACGCTCCAAGAATGCCCCAGAACAATACGTGGTGCTGTTCCTCATTGGGAACCTTGAAGTAACGGAAGATCACCAGGAAAACAAAAAGATTGTCGACGCTCAGCGACAGCTCAACTACATAGCCGGTGACGAACTCCAGCGATTCCGTGCGGCCGTGCCAGAAATACACGACCACTGCGAAAGCCATTGCGAGCCCGATCCAGAAAGCCGACCAGGCCAACGCCTCGCGAAATCCCACGCGGTGCGAGCGGCGGTTGAACAGACCGAGATCCAACGCCAGCACCGCGAGCACGAACAGGTTGAATAGAATCCAGAATAAGAGCACAGGAAATCCTATCAAGTAGCCGACTGCGGCTTGCGAACCTTGAGCCTACTTCCGTCCTCGTTTTCCGTTTGCCCAATCGCTCCACATTCCCATGGCCTTCAGTTCATCATCCAGGTGAGCGTCATGCATCGTCTGCTCGATCTGCGTCCGGTCGAGTCGCGGCCCAACATGCTGCGGCAAATTTGCTAGGAAGAGTGTCATCGCCGCGGCCTCCGCAACGTGCTTCTTGAGCTGAGCAACGTCCACCTTGTCGTAAGTATCGGAGACCGCGTGATAGTTCACCAAATAGTTAGCTTCCTGTTGATCCGCGACAAAAGTCGGGACGCCTTCGAAGAGGAAATCAAGATGATCGGTACCCGCCTCGCCCGTCGGAGCCAGCTTGACACCTCCAAACTGGTCAAACGCTCCGATCAGCGGAGCAAGCGCTGGCATGACATCGGTCCGCCCTCCAGTTGAGAAGCTCGTCGTCCTTCCCGTTCCCGAGTCGAAGATGACTACCCCGGCGGCATTGTCGAGTTCTGCCTGGTGCGCGACCGTATACGCACGCGACCCGACGAGTCCCTGCTCTTCCCCTGAAAAAAGGATGAATCGAATCGTCCGCTTGGGCTTCAGTCCCGATGACTGAATTGCGCGCAGGGCATCCACCACCAGCGCCGCGTTGCACCCATTATCCAGAGCTCCTGTGCCCAACTCCCACGAATCGAGGTGCGCGCCGAGAACCACAAACTCGTCTGGCTTTTCGCTACCCGGGATCTCCGCGATCACGTTCGAGCTCTTGATCGGACCTCCTATCTTGTTCGGAATCGAGAGGTCGGCATACACCTTTTCGCCGCCGGCAATTAATCGCGCAATGCGTAGCGCGTCTTCCCGTGCCATCAGGACCATCGGGATCCGGTCGATTTCACCGCGCCCCGAGTTTGTCAGTCGATACATGATGTCGTGCTCTCGCGTCGCTACAAGTGCGATCGCGGTCGCTCGATTCTTCACGGCGAAGTCGATCACGGGCAGCGGCCTCATGTACTCCTCGAACAAGTCGTCCCATGTCTTCAGCACATCGGAATGGACGAACAACATCTTCCCAGTCACATCGCCGGCTTTGGCCAATTCCTCGGGCCGTCCATATCCAACGTCGACAATCTCTACGTGCTTCACCGGGGCGAGCGCCGGGGCCCATGCGATCGAAACTACTCGCGGACGGAAACTCACGCGCTCTCCCGCCACCGTCATTTCGGTCGCGCCTTCGGCCCAGCTTGCTTCGAGTGAGAAGTCCTCCGTGTGAATATTTGCTCCGCCCGCTGCCCTGAAGGACGCCATGCCCCATTCAATTGCCCGCTCCATTGCGGGAGTGCCCGGCACCCGCCCGCCAATTTCATCGGTCAAGCGACGCAGGTTGCTTTCGAGCGGAGACGGTTTTAGCGCTTCCTGGATAATGCGGTCCGTATCGGGATCGGCGGCAAACGCGGTAGCAGAGAGAAGTAGCAGGCCCATAAATCCAAGTGTTCGGATCATAGAGCCAGCATTAGAAATGAATTCGTCAGAAAGTGAAAGCGGACTCAATCACAGGAAGGCACACACCGCTCACGCGGCTTAAAAGCCTTCCAACATCCAGACATTCGAGGTGCCGCGCGCTTTCCAGATCGCGAGATGCTTTCCGTCGGGCGCGGGGATCGCCCACCCAATCGTCATATTGCTGTCTTCAAGGACAGTCGTAGTCTTGCCCTCCAAATCGATATTCAGCAGCGCCCACTTCCGCGTGTTGCTGTAGACTGGCGCCCACAAGCTGCGGCTGTCCGCCGCGAAATCAATACTGCTGATTCCGGCCCATTCCTTCGCAGTGACGGTGCGACGAGCGCCATTTTCCAACGATATAAAAGTGATCGTCGGATCGTTGCTCACGCCTTCTTTCTTGCCAGTCGCGAGGATCTTTCCGTCCGGCGACAGGCTCCAGTTGTAGATGTATGGAGGCTGATCATGAATGGTCAAATCGGGCAGTTCCTGGCTTTGCCCAGTGAGCGGATCAAACCGAAAGAATGCCAGCTGCTCAACAGTTCTCGAATCGAAAAGGCACAAGTTGGAGGGCGCCTGTGCACACTCCACGTTCCCGATTCCAACGCGTGTAAGTAAGGTCTGCGCAGGACCGCCGGCGACTGGCACGCGCATCAACTGCGCCGCACGCGCGCTTTTGCCCAATTTCGGCCACTCTATGAATACAAGAGCGGAATCGTCCGGAGTAAGTCTCGGTGTCATTGCCTGGCGATCGCCGCTCACCAGTGTTTCGGGAACGGTCTGATCGATCGCCTGCTTGAAAATGTGAAAAACCCCGTCCCGATCCGAAGCGAAGATTACCGTTTTGCTGTCCGCGGTCCAGGAGAACGGATAGTCCTTGCGATCATCGAGAGTCAATCGCTGCGGTGGACTCAATTGCAATCCCGGTCCGGTGAGCTCGGTAACATAAACGTCGGGGTCGAGCGAGAACTTCGTGAACACGATGTGACGGCCGTCGGTTGAGGCGCTCACGTTCGACACATCATCAGGGGTTGCCGTCAGACGCACTGGGCTACCGATGCTATGTCCGCGCGAATCCACCGGCATCGACCAGAGATTCGAGTCGGCCTGATTGGGAGGCGGCTCAGAGATCGAGTACACAAGGTGATTGTCGCGCGTCCAAACCAGCCCGCGCCCCACGTGGGCGGTGGCATCCCACTCCGCGTGCGATGCTGTATTGCGGCTAATGTCGGCCACAACTACATCCTCTTGACCCGTTGCCAGATCGAAGGCGCCGATGCTTGTATTCGTCTCGAAGCTATCGGGAAGGTAATCGCCTGCCACAAATGCGATGCGTCGCCCATCCGGCGACCATGCAGGATGCCCGAACATTCGGTTCGTTCGCGAAACTAGCCCGCGAGGCGATTCGCCGTTGTCGCGCATAATCCATATCTCCGCTCCCAGGCTTGCACCTCTGACGAAGGCAATCTGCGATCCATCCGGCGAAACTGCAGCCATACGCCCATCGTCGATCAGTTTGCGCGGCGCGCCGCCCATGATCGATACCTCCCATAGGCCCGATGGAGTCTTCGCAGTTTCCGCCCAACTGGCTACCAGGTGCGTGCCATCCGGATACCAACTGTCTGGTGTGGCGTTGAAGCCGCTGGGAACTTGCAATGCGTGCGTCTCGCCAGTTTCGGTCTCGCGCAGGTAGAAGCCGGTGTTGTCAGAAAACGCCAGGTACTTCCCGTCGGGGGAGATCACCGCGCCGAGTACAGGGTTCTCCTGAGGGTTGGCGGTCAATCGTCTTTGTGTAATTTGAGGCGCGGGGCGGTTTCGGCCCCATCGCGCGATCACCCAACCCAAGGCCAATCCAACGATCAACACCAGCACCGGCACGACGACACGCCATCGCCGCGAACTGACCTCCGGAACAGTCGGCGGCGCAGGGACGACTGGCGGTCCCGCAACAGGTGCCAGCAGCCGATAGCCACGTCGCGCCACGGTTTCTACGAACCGGGGGTTCTCAGCCGAATCGCCCAGCGCATCCCGGAGCCGCCGCACGGCCGCGTTCAGGCTGTGATCGAAATCGACGTAGGTGTCAGCCGGCCACAGCCGCCCTCGAAGTTCCTCTCGGGTCACTACTTCGCCCGGGCGCTCGAGCAGCATGGTGAGAATTTGGAAGGGCTGTTCCTGGAGTCGGACACGGCTTCCGTTGCGGCGCAGTTCCCCGGCCTTCAAATCAACCTCGAAGACGCCGAGTCGCACCCGGCTTTCGCCGTTGGAATCCTCTGCCATCCCTCGCCCTGCCCCCGAGTTTAGCACCGTCCGACTGCTCATCCCTCGTTACCCATCGCCGCAACTATTTGATGTTCGACCGCTTAGTTCGTTACCTACATATTTCCGACCCGTCACCCGCGTTGGCTTGAGGTACGCGTTGGCACAAGCAAAAGTTCGGCCTGTTGGCAGGAGAAACAGGCCATGGGAAAGATCATCTTTGCGTTGCTTCTTAGTATTGGACTTCAAATCTGTGCGGCTGCACAGAACACACCGCAACTTATCGTGAATGTCTATGACGATGTCGGCGTGCCGCAATCGACACTCGCACGAGCTGAAGCGGCGGCCGAGGACGTTTATCGCAAGTCGGACATCACAATCGTGTGGAACCACTGCACTCCTGCTCCTCAGGGCGGCTGTATGGTCGCCGACGACATTCCCGCCTTTTCTATGCGGATCGTCGCTCATTCAAGAGATCTGCCGTCCCAGGATTTCGGCGTGGCCTTTGTAGGGGAGGATGGCGTAGGCCAGCAAGCGGATGTCTTTTATCCCGCTATCGAAAACTTCGCTGGAGGATCGTCCGCTACTGCGTCACTGTTAGGCCACGTGATAGCGCACGAACTCGGTCACCTGCTCCTCGGACTTGGAGCCCACTCAACTGCTGGGATTATGAAAGGACACTGGCAGGCGGCTGAGCTGCGCCGTATCAACGCAGGGCAGTTGCTGTTTGATCGTCGTCAGTCCGAGCGCATCCGCGACCGCCTGAAAAGTGTGTATATGCCGGAACGAATAATCGCCCAACGATAGCTTTACGCGGTCTTCGCCCGAGTCGGGACCTCAAATACTTTCACATCGCGAGGAATCACGAATACGGCTTCGTCTTTCAGCAACGCAAGATTCCTGAACCGGTCCTGCGACAACTCGACATGCACCAATGCGCCCCATTCGGTGATGGCTTCCACCTTCACGAGCGGCCCCGCCGAGTTGATGTGCTTGATGCGAGCGCGGAAATGGTCGCCGCCATTCGGGTGCCGATCGATATCGAGCAAGTGTGGACGAACATACACCAGGTGGCCGGTCTCGCGTTCATGAATGTACGTCTTCCCGTCATCCACCCTGCCATGGAACAGATTCACGTTGCCCAGGAAGTTGTACACAAACGGAGTCGCCGGGTAGTTGTAGACTTCGTCTGGAGTTCCTACCTGCTCAATGCGTCCGTGATCCATCACCACGACGCGGTTTGCCAGTTCTAGCGCTTCTTCCTGATCGTGAGTTACGAATACGCTCGTGATGTGGATCTCGTCGTGTAATTGCCGCAGCCAGCGCCGAAGTTCCTGGCGAACCTTGGCATCGAGCGCTCCAAAGGGCTCGTCAAGCAAAAGCACGCTCGGTTCGACCGCCAGTGCTCGCGCCAGCGCCACTCGCTGCCGCTGCCCCCCGGAAAGCTGCGAGGGGAATCGCTGCGCCAGTGTTTCCAACTGAATCAGCTTGAGTAACTCCTGAACTTTTGCGCGAATCTTCGCTTCGGATGGCCGGAACTTCCGCGGCCTTACTCGAAGCCCGAATGCGATATTTTCAAAAACCGTCATGTGGCGAAACAGGGCGTAGTGCTGAAAAACAAAACCGACCTGCCGCTCGCGAACGGAATGGTCGCTGATGTCGCGCCCATCGAAGCGCACTGTTCCCGGATCCGCGAATTCCAGTCCGGCGATGATCCGCAACAGCGTCGTCTTCCCAGAACCAGACGGCCCAAGCAATGCAACCAGCTCGCCGGACGGTATCTCCAGACTCACGTCATCCAGCGCGGTGAACCGCCCGAATCTTTTTGTGATGCCAATCGCTTCGATGCTCATGCCGGCTCCATGCCCCAGTTCTCTTGCGGTTCTTCAATTCTTTCCTGCGACTTCCATTCGACTACGCTCTTCACAACCAGCGTTACCAATGCAAGCAAGGCGAGCAACGACGCAACCGCGAACGCCGGAACGTATTGATATTCGTTGTAAAGAATTTCGATGTGCAGCGGCATTGTGTTAGTCAGGCCCCGGATGTGACCCGACACAACCGACACCGCCCCGAATTCACCCATGGCGCGCGCGTTGCAGATAATGACGCCGTACAGCAATCCCCATTTCACATTCGGCAGCGTGACTCGGAAAAATGTCTGCCAGCCGCCCGCCCCGAGGGTGAGCGCCGCTTCCTCTTCTTCGTTTCCCTGCGCCTGGATCAGCGGGATCAGTTCACGAGCGACAAACGGAAACGTCACGAAGATGGTCGCCAGAATAATTCCCGGCACGGCAAAAATGATTTTGATGTCGTGCTCTCGCAGCCATGGACCCAGCAGACCTTGCAGCCCGAAGATCAACACATAGATCAAGCCGGAGACCACGGGCGAAACCGAGAATGGGAGATCGATCAGCGTGACCAGCAGGCTCTTTCCCGCGAAATCGAACTTGGCGATCGCCCACGCCGCCGCTACCCCGAAGATCAGGTTCAGAGGCACTGCAATCGCCGCGGTCAACAGCGTCAGTTTGATCGCCGCAATTGCGTCAGGTTCGCGAAAACCGGCCAGGTACGTGCCCACTCCCTTGCTCAGGGCAGCGCTAAAGACCACCGCCAGCGGCATGAAAAGGAACAGTCCTAAAAACGCGATGGCCACCCCTATCAGCGTCCACCGCACCCATGCGGCTTCCAAAGTCGCGCGCGGACCCTGATTCGCCGCTGTTCTTCCCTTACGTAGTGTGACCGAACCTGCCATGGATTAGATCCGTTCCTATAACTTGCCGTAGCGTGTTTTATCGACTGCTTTATCCCGCGTAGCCAGGCGCGAGCGAAGTCGTGGTTGTTGTCTCGCTTTGCTTCGCTTCAGCACGATGGCTGCGGCTGCTCCACTTTTGCAAAAGGTTGATCGTCAACAAAAGCGTGAAAGAAACCACCAGCATCACGACTGCGATCGCAGTCGCTCCCGCATAGTCGTACTGATCGAGCTTGGTGATGATGAGCAGCGGAGTGATCTCCGTCTTCATCGGCATGTTCCCCGAAATGAAGACAACCGATCCGTACTCCCCGACCGCGCGCGCAAACGCCATCGTGAATCCCGTAAGCGCGGCCGGCATGATCGCTGGCATAATCACCTTCGTGAAGATCTGCCAACGATTGGCGCCTAGGCTCGCCGCCGCCTCTTCGACATCCTTGTCGAGATCTTCCAGCACCGGCTGAACTGTCCTCACGACGAACGGCAATCCGATGAACGTCAAGGCGATTACGATTCCCAACGGCGAGTACGCGGCTTTGATCCCCAACGGTTGAAGCAGGTGTCCTACCCATCCGTTGCTGGAGTAGATCGTCGTCAGGGCGATGCCGGCTACCGCCGTAGGCAGTGCAAATGGAAGATCGACCAGCGAATCGACAACTCGCTTGGCTGGAAACGAATACCGCACCAGCACCCAAGCCACGAGCAGTCCAAACACCAGGTTGATCGCCGCCGCAATCAGCGACGCTCCAAAGCTGATGCGATAGGAAGCCACCGCCCGCGGATCCAGCACGATGCGCCAGAAGCGCGTCCAGGTAACCGACGACGCCTTCAAGAACGTTGCCGAGAGCGGAATCAGTACGATCAACGCGAGATACAGAATCGTGTAGCCCAGCGTCAGACCGAATCCAGGCAGGATGCTTCGTTTTTTTAGCGTCAATGCCATCGAAAACCGTTCTCGGCTCTTACCGCCCAGGCTGATACAGCTGATCGAATAAGCCGCCATCGGCGAAATGAATCTGGTTCGTCTTTTGCCAGTCGCCGACAATTTCCTGCAGCGTGAACAATTTCACTTTCGGAAACTGGCTCGCATATTTCTTCGCCACCGCCTCGGACCTCGGGCGGTAGTACCTCTTCGCCGCGATCTCCTGCCCCTCGGGGCTGTACAAGTATTCGAGATAGGCCTGTGCCGCAGCGCGCGTGCCCTTCTTGTCGACGACCTTATCGACAACCGCCACAGTCGGCTCGCACAGAATGCTCATCGAAGGCACCACAATTTCGAACTTGTCCTGTCCCAGTTCCTTCGCCCCGAGCAGAACCTCGTTTTCCCACGCAATCAGCACATCGCCGATCCCGCGCTCGACAAAGGTCGTGGTCGCACCGCGCGCTCCCGAATCGAGCACTGGCACGTTCTTGTAGAGCTTGCTGATGAAGTCCTTGGAGTTCGACTCGTTCCCACCCGATGTCTTCAGCGCGTATCCCCACGCACCGAGATAGTTCCAGCGCGCGCCGCCTGACGTCTTCGGATTGGGAGTGATCACCGCTACGCCCGGCCGGATTAGATCGTTCCAGTCCTTGATTCCCTTCGGGTTTCCCTTGCGCACGAGGAAGATGATCGTGGAGGTGTACGGTGAGCTGTTGTTCGGTAAGCGCGATTGCCAGCTTGCCGGCAGGAGCTTCGCCTGCGTTGCGATCGCATCGATGTCATAGGCAAGCGCCAGCGTCACCACGTCGGCCTCAAGTCCGTCGATTACCGCCCGCGCCTGCTTGCTCGAACCGCCATGCGACTGCTGAATCGTGACCGTCTGGCCGCTCTTGCCTTTCCAGTACTTGATGAATGCCGCGTTGTAATCCTGATACAGCTCGCGAGTTGGATCGTAAGAAACATTCAGCAGCGTGACGCCATTTTGTCCCAGGCTCTGCCCCGCCAACACCAGAGCCAAACTCAAAATCACCAGGGTCGCTCTTTTCATCTTTCTCCTCTGTCAGAACCGCCAACAATCATGGGCAACACACTTGCTTCCGTTTTCTTTTTCTTGGAGGACCTTCTAAGCGCACCGCCAGATGGCTTGTTCATCAGGTCCGCGAGGGTGGTGTTTTCGAGGATCTTTGCAGCCGCATCGCGGACGTCGAGAAACACCTGGTAAAGCGCGCGATGATCGGCGTCTCGGTCGATCAGGCTGCGCAACTGCTCGGCATCGCCGAAAGGAGCCAATGGTCCGTCGATGAGCCGTATGATTTCGCTGAGCCTGATCTCCGACGGCGGCCGTCGCAACTGGTATCCGCCTTTAGCTCCGCGCACACTCTCGACGATCCGCGCATTCTTGAGTTCCAGCAGAATCAGTTCGAGGAATTTTTCCGGAAGATCTTCTTCATAGGCGATATCGCGAATGCGGATCGCGCCCTGGTTGTACCGCCGGGTCAGCATCATCAGCGACTGGAGCGCATACAAACCTTTTTGAGAAATTTTCATCTCGACCTCTTTCAATAATCCCCATCGACTTAATAGGCATTATAGGCAATGCACGCCGATTTCCAAACAGGCAAACGACAGCTTTTTGTTAAATTGCGTTAAATCAGATGCTTACGATCCAAAATAGGAATGGAGGGATGCCCTTTGTGCACCATTTTGCAACCCAAACTTCAAGGCGGGAACTATTGCGATGGCGTCACAGTGTTCAACCTACTGCACCCGCACGATTTCGGCCGTGATGTTGTCAGGACCGCCTCGTTCGCGCGCCAACTCGATCAGTTGCCTGCACGCGTCGTCCAGCGCTCCGTTTCCAACCTTTTCCAGGATTTCGGAATCCCGAACCTGTCCCCACAGGCCGTCGCTGCATAAGAGAAGCGTGTCTCCCGATTGCAGGGTCTCTGGCCGAACCGGCGAGTCCATGATGGGGTCGTTCAGCGTGCCGAGGGCTGCGGTCAGAATATTTCTGTGCGGATGCGTCTCCGCCTCTTCCTTGCTGATGACACCCGACTCCACCAGTCGGCTCACGTAGGAATGATCGCGCGTGAGTTGGGTGATCGCGCCATCGCGAATCAGGTACAGGCGAGTGTCGCCGACATGGGCGTAATAAAGCGCGTGTCCGACGACGGCGATCGCGGTGCAGGTGGTTCCCATTCCGTGCAAACGAGGATTGGCGAGAGCGTACTCCCGGATGCGCTCATGAGCAGACGCCAGCGCCCCCAGCAGCACTTGTTGCGGATCGGAGCCGGTAAAGTCCCGATAGTACTGCGTCACCGTCTCTACCGCTAAGCGGCTCGCTTCCTGGCCACCTTCGTAGCCGCCCATCCCATCGGCAACGATGACAAGGCGCCCCGTGCGCTGGAACTGTTCATCATCTTCCGACTCCCAATAGCCGAAAGAATCCTCGTTGTTCTCACGCTGGCAACCGATATCGGATTGTACGGAAACTTCTACCCCAGGGCGGACGTTCATGAATGCACTACTTGAATGGAGGTTTCCGTTTGCACGCAACTGCAACTTGAGAGGCAAGACATGCATTATAAATTGTGGACGAGGGTCGTCAATCAAACGCTGACCGAGCCCCAAGCCCCGGAGTACAATTTCTCCCAACTATGCCCGACGACCAAGCCCCGCAGCCACCGCAACCCGCCGAACCCAAGAGCAACTTCAATATTGGAGAAGAGTTCGGCACCGCCAAGCGAACGCTGCCCCCTGCAAAAATCGTGCTGATTTGTATCGCCGCGGTCGCTGTGATCCTCGGCATTTACGCTTTTTTCCAGCGCCAGAAACCCCAGGGCGCCGGATCGCTCGACTACATCAACGTGGTCGAGGTGCCGGGCCAGGACCGCGTTCTTGTCGCCCTGACCGTCACCCTACACAACAGCGGCCAGAAGTCGCTATGGATCCACACCCTGAAAGGCCAACTCAAGACCAGCGACGACAAAACATTCGAAGACGAGGCCGCTTCCGGCGTCGACTTCGAGCGATACTTTCAGGGCTTCCCTGCCCTGAAACAAAACACCCAACCCCCTCTGCCTCCAGAAACCAAGGTCCTTCCCGGGGCAGAGGCCAAGGGAACGGTGATCGTGAGCTTCCCAGTTACAAAAGATGCTTTCGATCAGCGCAAGTCAATCGCGCTGAATATCCAACCCTATGATCAGGTTCTCCCGATCGTGCTTGCCAAGTAAGCGCTGCTATTCGTTGAGCAATGACTCTTTCGCTTTCTCTAGTTCAGCCTTTTGGGCCGCGTCTACCTTGGGATAGCTTAGTTTCAGTTCCTTCAGCGCATGCACGATTGCGCCTGCGACGATAAGCCGTGAGAACCACTTGTTATCCGCTGGCACCACATACCATGGGGCATGGGGATGCGCTGTGTTTCGGATCAGGTCTTCATACGCATTCTGATAATCGTCCCAGAACTGCCGTTCCCTGACATCGGCCGCCGAAAATTTCCAGTTTTTCTCCGGAACATCCAGCCGGTCAAGAAATCTGCGCTTCTGTTCCTTCTTCGAAAGGTGCAGAAAGACTTTGACAACCGCTATTCCATTGCGAGTCAGATACCGCTCGTACGCATTGATGTCCTCAAACCGGTCACTCCAGATATCCTTCGTCACCAATGATTTGGGCAGCTTCTCATGCTGCAACACATCTGCATGCACCCGCACCACCAGCAACTCTTCATAGTACGACCGGTTAAAGATTCCGATCTCGCCGCGCGACGGCACGTTTTTCATCGTGCGCCACATGAAATCATGATCAAGCTCTTCGCTCGATGGCGCCTTGAAAGAATGTACCGACACGCCCTGAGGATTCACCCCCGACATCACGTGTTTGATGGTTCCATCTTTGCCCGCAGCGTCCAGCGCCTGCAGAATCACCAGAAGTCCCCAGCGGTCTTGGGCCGCCAGCACGTCCTGCAGCGAAGCCAACTCTTCCACACCCTTCGTCAGCAGCTCGCGCGCCTGCGGCTTGAACTCGGACTTCAATCCCGCGGTATCGCCCGGGTCATAGTCCTTTAGCCGGAAGTGCTTCCCGTGCTCAACGCGATATCTCCTCAGCATCTTTTCACGTTTCATCGCATCCATTTGGGCCGCCGATCAGGCCATTGCCTCCTGCTGCAGTTCGAAACACTGTTGGCCGCTAATGATAGACCGGACTGTCGGGCGTTGGCTGGTCATAGTCGCGCCCATACTTATTCTTGTGCGCCAGGACTTCCCCATTCACCGCGCGTACTCGGATTACGCCGAGCGAAGGCGTTTCTTCGGAAATCGTAATCTCTTTCGTCTCCGGTTCGGCATTGTCTGCGTTTCGTTGCTCGCTCCAGATATGCATGAGGTAGCGTCCGTGGGGCACGTTTGCGATCGACAATTGACCAAGCGGGCTTGAGATCGCATACCACGGCGTGTTAACGGTGACGATGACGGCGCTCATCTCCGGGTGAATATTACAGAAAATGTAGCTTACTCCCGGACGGTCAAAGTGCACGATCCGTGTACTTCCCGCCTCGTACAAGCCCAAATCGAACCGCTTTCCCTCGAAGAGTGAAAAGACATTGTGAAAGAAAGGATCGTGATTCGGAAACTCGACCACCGATCCGACCGGCACCACCAGCAGGTGCGGTTCGAAACTCTTATTTTTCTGGATCAATCGAAAATCGGGATCGTTCGCTTTTGCCGGGTCGCGCGGAGGAGTCGCTGGCATCCCGGTCGCGCTTCCAGACAAGGGAGTAAGCCAGACCACGGTGTTCGGAACCAATGTCCTGCGCGACGCAGGGACACCTGTCACCTCGACCCTTCCAACCACCGTTACCTGAGCGCGCATTGCCCCGAATAGTGAGACAAGTCCCAGGAGCAGCACCGCTTGTTGTCGGCTGATGTTTGGGTGTCGCACCCTCGTTCCTTTCAGAACAACACTCCCATCGACAGATTTACCTGGTCGGCGTTATAGCTCTGATCAAATATATTGAACGTCCGCAGATGCCGATATTCAGCCGAGAACAGCAGGTCCGACCGCGGTCGATAGATGACGTTCGCGAAGCTGCCCTGATTACGAATCAACGTCGGATCGCCCGTCGATTGCGCATTCGAAAAGGCTCTCACATCCGAAGCGAACGGATTGTCTTGACCGAAGGCTCCGTTGAACTCCAGTTTACTGACGGGACGATACTTGAGCTGCGCCCATCCGCCAACCGAATTCAATGGTCGCACAAGCGTGCTTTCCAGCCCGGGATTGCCGCTGAACAACACGCTGCGTCCGATGCCGCCGCCGATACCGCCGATCGCGCTTCCACGGTACAGTTCGCCGTTCAACGATAACTTGTGGCCAAGCGGCACTTCCCAGTCTGTGATTCCGGCCCAGCCGTCCACATTTCGCTCGAAGCCATAATTCTGACGGCTATAGTATCCCGCTACCCCGATTCGAAGCGGCTGCCCAAACAGGTTGTATGTCCAAGCCACTCTCGTCGCATAGGCGGGCTGCCGCGACGCCTCGCCCGGTCCAGGCTGTCGATAGTAGCCCGAGGGCGGAACCTCCCCGGTCAGCGGATCGAGAATTCCACCTTGCACGACGAAATTGGAATTCTCTCCTGCCGACCAGCGGTGCTCAACCCGCACTTGCGGAGTCCACGCCCACAGATTTCCTGTGTAAGAGAGTGCCGGCTCGGCAAGTGAAGCAAACGAGGTCGGCGACTCAGGCGAAAAGAATAAGCCGTCTTGCCCCCCGACCACCGACGTCTTCGCCCAATCCAGGTGCATGGTACCGGTGCGTAGGCGCATGAGCCCGAAGTTCACACCATTCGGAGCCCGGTTAAAGCCTCCGGCAAAATCCATCTGCAAGTCTGCCCTGGTTTTTGCGCCTATCAAGTCGGGGCCGAACACCTCCAGGCCGATCTGCGATTGACGCAACGTCGCGGCAAAGCTTCCGTGCGCAGCGCCGTCGGGACGTTCATACGCCAACGACGGATTGTCAATGTTATCCACCGTTCCGCCATTGCTGAACAGATTCAACAGAATAATTCCCGAAAGCCGCACGCGATACTTTGACGCGCTCTCCACTTTTGTCTGATATTGCTCATCGACCTTTCCACTCAGCAGGTCGTATTCCTCCTGCAGGCTGGCAGCATGTCTCTCGCTTTTCTGAGCTGCCGCCTGGTCTCCGGAGGGCGAAGCAGCCGCATTCGAATAATCGGTGCCGCGCTCCTCCGCGACCGTCTCTCGCTCTTCGGATTTCGGACCGGCGCCACGCACAGCCTGCAGCTCGCGTCGCAGTTCTTCGGTCTCCTCGCGGTAGCGTCGCGATTCGGCGCGGATTTCCGCTACCGCCGCCTGCAGTTCCTGCACCTGCTGCCGCAATTCCTGGATCGGTTGCGCCAGCGAGTTATCGGCTGGCGCCGGAACCCCGGTCGACGATTGTTGTCCATAGCCCGGTATCGTGCAGAGCAGAATCAGAAATGCCGTCAGAATCGCCATGCCCCGAAGATGGCATGCTCTCTCGCTGTCCATGTCGCCTCCCGATTGCCTTGCGCTGTTGCTGAGGAGTCCCGCCGCTGGATCGCGGTCTTCTAGCCCGCAGAGTTCTTCACCGCAAGAATGGTTTCTGAGGAAGAGCTCAACGGCAATTTCAATTTGAAGGTCGTTCCCGACGCCGAGGTCTGCTCCACCACGACGTCACCGCCATGGTCCTGCAGAATCTTCTGCACCACGGTCAGGCCCATGCCGGTTCCGTTCTCTTTCCCGTGGCTGACAAAAGGTTCAAACAATTTTCCGCGGACTTCCTCGGCGATTCCCGGGCCATTGTCGGAAATTCGGATCTCCACCCCTTCGCCGATTCGCCGCAGTTCGATCTGAATCTTGCCTGTCTCCGGACGCACCGCCTCGCAGGCATTCAACAGCAGGTTCTGCAGGGCCCTTTCCAGTTTCTTGAAGTCGAATTGACCTTCGGTGATTCCTTCGCACCATACCGTCATCGGAATCCGTTGAAATTCCGGATGCGCTTTGACCGATTGAATCGCGCGATCCACCGCATCGCGGACATCCCCAAATGAGGTGTGCAGGAACTCGCGCGTCCGCGAAAACTCGAGCAGCGACTCGATCAATTCGGTCATCTGGTTCACGGCCACTCGTATTTCGGCATAAAGATCTTCCCGCTGGCCGCTGGTCAGATTCGCTTCGCACAGGAATTCCGCATTCGCCACGATCGCCGCCAGCGAATGCCGCAGATCATGCGAGATGGAACTCGCCATCCGCCCGATGGTTGCCAGGCGCTCAGCCTCGAGCAACTCCGTCTGCGTTTTCTTCAAGCTGTGCCGCATGCGGTCGAATGCGCCGGTCACCTCGGCCACCTCATCTCCTCCGCGCGCCTCCAGGGGGTATTCATAGTCGCCATGCTCGAGCGCGCGCACTCCTGCGACCAGGTTGTCGAGCGGACGTATAAACGTGCGCGAGATCAGGAAGACGAGCACGCTTCCCGCCAACACAGCTGCGAGGCCCAGCGCGAGAAGTAACTGGTTCAGGCTCGTAAGGAACGCGGTGGCCCGGTCGAACGACTTCATAACGCTCAATCGCACCGGCGTTGTTCCCGGGGACGATAACTCCAGCGACGTCACCAGGAAGCGCTCGTCGCCCAGCCGCACTTCATCGGAGGCGATCTTCTCCGCCGCGGGCAGTTGCGACTCCTGCAGAGGCGTGAGTGTGCTGTGGACCACGGTATTGCCGTAACGGAAGGCGACTTCTCCAGCCGCTACGCGGCTTACTTCACGCGCCACGCGCTCATCGACGTCGTAGCCGAGCGCGAGATAGCCGAGAATGCGGTTCTCGGCTGCTGGACCGAAGTAAATATCCTGCAGGTATATCTCGTAGAGGTGACCCTCGACGTACCACCAATAATGTGTCTGATCGTTCGAAACCGTGTGCGGAAAGAATTCCTGGGCCTCATGAATCGTGACTGCCGGGGCGTTCGCCTGCAGCGCCATTACGTGATTCGAGGCGTCGGTCAGAACGAGCAGGTCGCTGCCGGAGAGCTTCCAAAGATCCCGCGAGGCATCCTGGATCGTGGCCGCGTCGCGCGTGGTCATCAGCGCGCGCACATTCGGGAGATCGGCTAGCAATGCTGCCGATCGTTCTAGTGTCAATTCCCGCTGCTGCCGGAAATTCCGGTATGCCGAAACCGAATTCTCCAGATCTCTCTGGATTTCAGAACGTACCTGCCGCTGAACCGTGCGCCGCACCACCAACAGCGTAGTAAAGGTCAATGCCGCAGAAACCAGCACCATCGATAGCAGGAACTTGGTCTGCAGCCGAAGTCCACCCATGTTCTTCCTTTTCTCGAAGTCTGTTCCCCACGAAAAGTCTTTGGGGGTTGCACCAGCCGCCAAATGTAAGAGTCAGGCTCGGTGCATTCCGGTCAGCTACCGGACGAAGCGGTATCCCGCGCTATGCACTGTACGGAAATGAATTGGATTGGCGGGATCTTTCTCCAGTTTCTGGCGCAGTCGCAGGATGTGATTGTCAACCGTGCGGGTGCTTGGATAATTCTGATATCCCCACACATGGTTCAGCATCTCTTCGCGCGACAACACACGGTCGGCGTTCTGCACCATGAACTTCAGCACCTTGAACTCCTGCGCGGTCAATGTGACAAGTTTCTCTTCGCGCCAGACTTCCATACTCGAGAAATCGATCTTCACATCGCCGAAGAGATAGACATCTGCGACCGGCGTACGCGCCGAGCGCCGCAGCGCGGTCCGCACCCGCGCCAAAAGTTCTCTTGGACTGAACGGCTTGGTGACATAGTCGTGCGCGCCCAGCTCGAGCAAAAGCACTTTATCCATCACGTCGGTGCGCGCGCTCAGAATGATGATCGGCAACGACGGGGCCGACTGGCTGATCTCGCGACAAACATCCTGCCCCGGCATTCCGGGCAGGCGCAGATCAAGTACGAGCACCGATGGAGGAGCGGCATGAAACATCTCGAGGCCGAGCGCCCCGTTTCCTGCGATGTCGACCGTGAAACCTTCTGCCTCGAAAAGGCGCTTCAGTGCCTTTTGCACCGCGCGATCGTCTTCGATGACAAGAATTCGTTCTGCCGTTGACGGCGCCGGTACAACCGTCGCCACGCCCGCTTGCACTGGAGGCACACTAGGAGATACCCCACGATTCATTTGCCCATTCATAGGGAGAAATCATATCGTGAAACCCGGTCACATCCGCGTATTACCGCGTCTACAATTCGCAATAATTGAAAGACATGCTGTTGACAATTACGAGACAAACCGGCGCCCGCCAAGTCTCTGTCTATCAACTAGATTGGGCTATGAGGCGATCCGTTTTCCTTGCCGCCGCGGAGGCCGTTACAACCCGGCAGCAGCCGGTAGGAGCCACGCAAACCCGCGCATGGAATCGCAGGTACTACGGTTTTCATCCAATGAATTGACTTCCCAGGGCGTGCTGCCTAGATTGGAAGTAGATCTTTGAAGGGCCATTCCCACCAAGTTGGGGGCGTCACGGTTTCGACGGGGATGCTTGCGGCCAAGAGGCATGTCGGGGTGCACACACCCGTGATCGCGTGCAAAACAACAATTGCCAATCAACAGATGGCATACGCTGCCTAATTGTAGGTAGCCGTTCCCGGAGGCTTCGCTCGTGGGCCTCCGGAGGACGTCGCACAGCGAGCTGCTCTTCCCGGCTACGTCTGGGCCGGGAGGCTAAGATCACAGGCTAGCGGTTGGCGTTTCTTGTCCGTTCTGAGCGCACACCGCGAACGTTCCTGGTGAAGGCCAGGAGCATGAACTGGACTAAGCATGTAGTCTCTTGACCAGTGACATTTTCGGACGCGGGTTCGACTCCCGCCGCCTCCACCAATACTTACCCTAGAAGGAACTCGGGGCGTCGTCACTCCCCTTTTGTTGAACGTTTCAATGCTGTCCCCCAACAACGTGACTCAACCGCGGTTGTCGATCGGTCCGTACACTTCTCCCATCACCCAAAAGTGATGCACTACACCTCGAGCTTACGCACCACTGCAATGATGGCTTGTTTCTTAGCATTTCTCCCGCCCTGTTCGGCCAGTTTGGGGCCCAACGCATGAGATTACACAGCCCACAGCAAACGGGAACAGAAATGTGTTGTGCCCGCCTTGACTCTCAATTGCGATTCGATCACAATCGCACGGTTCGGGCAGGAGGCACTTGTTATGCTCGTCCGAATCTTCCGTTTTGTTGTTTTTCTCCGCCTGAATTTCTTCCTACTGCTCGTTGCTGCGAGCGCAACTGCCGGTACGCTCTTTAAGCCTGTTCAGACTTTCTCGTCGGGCGGAATTGGCGCGGGACGCTTTGCAGTCGCAGATCTTAACAAGGACGGTAAAGCCGATCTAATTGTGCCGAATGGATCAGGTTCGGTCGGAGTTTTGCTGGGTAAAGGGGACGGCAGTTTCATGTCACCAGTAAGCTACCCATTGACATACCTTAGTCCGACAGCCGCTGCCGTTGCAGATGTGAATGGCGATGGCATGCCAGACATTTTAGTATCGATTAGTAACTGTGTGGGTAACACCAATGGTTGTGTAGCCGTGCTCCTTGGCAATGGTGATGGTTCGTTTAGGACAGCGATCTACTATGATGCAGGCGCTCCGAATACGTACTCCCTCGCCGTCGCAGACTTCAACGGAGACGGCAAGATCGACATCGCAGTCGCCGATTGCTCACCGTTCACAGGGGCTGCCTGCGGACTGTTCGGCGTCATGTTGGGTAAGGGCGATGGTACGTTCAAGCCGGTCTCAATTTATGACTCCGGCGGTGTGGGCGCCTGGTGGGTTGTCACCGGAGATCTAAACGGTGATGGCAAACCGGACCTAGTGATTGGAAATTTGTGTCCGAGCACAGATTGTTCACCCTCTACCGATGGGGTCGTGACGGTACTGCTCGGAAAAGGCGATGGTACCTTCGAACTGCCTGTCGGGTACGACTCGGGAGGTCGGACGCTGGTGCCGACAATTGCCGATGTCAACAACGATGGCATACCCGACATCCTTGTAACGAATAACAAAGGAGGCGCCGGAGTAGGCGTTCTGATTGGCAATGGTGATGGGACATTCCACCGAGTCGTGACATACAGCATTGGTTCGAGACATCCTTCCACCCTTGCCATTGCTGACGTCAATGGTGACTCTGCAATGGATGTTGTGGTAGCGAGTGATTTACAGGATCAAGATAGTGCTCTGGTTGTGTTTCTAGGCAACGGCGATGGAACCTTTACCCGGACAACGGGACACTACAACGCAGGAGGTGTCCGTTCAATTCGAGTTGTGACTGCTGATCTCGATGGGGACGGCCGTCCAGATGTTCTCGTGGGAAACTGTGCCCCGAGCGGAACTGCGTGCAATGGTACTGAACAGGGAACTGTGGGCGTGCTGCTCGGCGCCTTTCAATACAAAACGACTACCGTGCTCACTTCATCTCCCAACCCGTCGGTTGAGGGTCAAGCGGTAACTCTGCGCGCCACACTTACTTCTTCGGGTCCGACTAAACCAACGGGTGCGGTCCACTTCAAGAATGGTAAAAGCGCAATCGGGTCGGCGACGCTGGTAGCTGGAGTGGCAACATTTACAACGACGAAGCTTCCAGTCGGCACACTCTCACTAACCGCGGTCTATCGCGGTGATACTTACTCAGCAAAAAGCATTTCGGCAGTGCTGACCCAAACCGTAAACCCTTAAGATTATTATCCCGTCGTTGCTCGGTGCCCACTCAACGCGCTTTTCGTTGAGTGGGATTCAACGTCTCTTTCGCCAGGTTGACCAATCTCAGCTGGTTTCGCGCCTTGCGGCAACAGGCCAACAGCAAACATGAGGGCGTATGCGGCGAACGGGTCCGCTCGCATCCGGTCCAAAACAGAACCGAGGCCTTCCAGCGGTGACGTGGGAATAAATCCTGCTCGCTTCAGTTAGCACAGGTAGAGTGCAATGCCTGCTGACGCCGGTGAGCGGAGGGAGGGCATGTCGCACTACTTCGGATCACGTCAAGTGAGAAATGGAAGGACATCCATGAAATACAGAATCATGATCTTGGCAATCGCTAGTTTGGCAGGTTCCCTGGCTTTCGCTGACAATCCAACCGATGCTCCCCTCATGTCCAACGATGGCATCAGCGCCGTCCAGCCGGACAACCGTCCCTCTTGCAAGCAAAATCGCGCAGGCAAGAAGAGCGAGGCAAAGGCAGATAATGCAAACGCAAAACACAATCGGAAGATGAAACAGGCAAACCCGACTGTTTGATGATTGTGAGAACCGGACAAGAAAGAATCGCAGGCAACAAAAGGGCCTCGCTGCAGAGAGGCCTCTCTCGCATTCGTCCCCCAAGGTATCCCAGTCACGACCTGCTTGCGACCTAAGCTGCTCCCGCCTGGGCCTTCGGAGCTATGTTGTGATTCACCCGGAAGAAATTTGTCGGATCGTACTTGTGCTTGATGGCGGCCAGGCGCGCGTAGTTCCCTCCGAACGCTGTCTTGATGACATCTTCTGATTCAACGTCGAGCGCACCCAGCAGATGTGCGTTGTCGGAAAAAGGCCGTAGCATTTCCTCGCCCGCGCGGGCCCAGTCACGGTGCAGCTTCGTCTGCGCCGCGTCTGTCCATTGCGCGATGAACAAGATGTACCATGGCAGCGTGCGGTGCGGGAATGCGGTGGCCTCGCTCGGAACTCGTCCCGCTGCCCCGCCGTAGTATTCGAGACCCACAACGGAAAGCGGGGACTGGAGCTGATTGGCATGCTCGACAATCGCGGTAATCGCATCATCTGATAGCTGCCCTTGCAGGCTGGACTTCCAGTAGTTGTGATTGCCATCCGGGAACGAAGGGCCAAACAGAGCTTGCATCGCGGGAAACGGCATGGCCTGTATCCCGTCAAGAATCGGGCTGCCGAACTTGCGCAGAGGCTCAAGCACACGTTCCCCTTCGGCAATCTTGCCGCAATAGCAAGGAATCACTCCAGCCAGCGGAGAACCATCTGGACCGTGAAGCAGCGCGACATAAGCTGTCAGTTCCTCCGGTGCAGATTCGATGTAATCTCGAAAGTGGCGAATCACTTCAACGGCCTTGTCCCGTGGATAGAGCAGAAGGCCGCCCAACACCGTTGTAACTGGGTGTGCCTGAAACTCGAGACTGGTAACAACCCCGAAGTTTCCACCGCCGCCACGGAGCGCCCAGAACAGATCATCGTTTTGAGAAGCGCTGGCGGTGATCACATTGCCGTCGGCAGTCACCACTTGCGCAGACACTAAATTGTCGATGGACATTCCGTACTTACGGATCAACAAGCCAACGCCACCTCCGAGGGTGAGGCCGGCAATGCCAGTCTTGGGCACTATGCCGCACGGAACCGCCAACCCGAAGATATGGGTCTCCCTATCGACGTCACCTAGTGTCGCTCCGCCTTGCACTCGCACTCGTCGCGTCGACTCGTCAACGAAGACAGACCTCATTCGCGAGAGATCGATGACCAGGCCATCGTCGCAGAGCGCGCGCCCGCCTACATTGTGGCCTCCACCGCGAATTGCCGTGAGTAGATCGTTGGTGCGCCCGATGTTGACCGCCGCGATCACATCGGCCAGGCCGGAGCAACGGGCAATCAGCCTGGGACGCTTGTCGACGCTCGCATTCCAGATCCGGCGAGCCTCGTCATAACCCGCGTCGCCTGGCTCGAAAACTTGACCATTCAATTGAGAGCGGAAGGAGTTGGTATCGATATCCGGCATAGTTGGCGCAGAATTGTACTCTATGACGGAAAAGTTAGCCTGTAAGTTATTCGGGTTTACAAATTTACTTGCAATGCCGGTCGACACTTAGCCAGGATCAGCGTGATGTCATCGTACTGGTCGGTCCCGCTGATCGCGCGTACCTCGTTCGTGATTGACTCGACGGCAGCCCGGCACGGCTGGTCGCGATATTGGCGCAGTTTTTGAATCAGGAACTCTTCTCCAAGTTCCTCTCCACGATCGTTCAGCGCCTCGGTAATACCGTCGGTGTAGAGCGCGAACAGGTCTCCGGTAGCGAGTTCGACCTCGGAGATGTTGCACTCCCAATCCTCAAAAAGGCCCAACAGGGTTCCGGTGGAATCAAGCCGGCGGCAGGTGTGGTCGGAACGCAGGATGAGGCCGGAGAGATGTCCGCAATTCGCGTAGCGAAGAACTTGCGAATCGTCGTTGTATTCGGCGAAGAAGAGTGAGGCGTAGGCGCTCGAAATCGTGTTCTCGTAGAAAAGGCGATTGATCGAACGTAGAAAAAGTTCTGGATGAGTCAGGGCCAGAGCGCACTGGCTGCGAATGTTGGCTTGCAGGTTAGCCATGAGCAGTGCCGCCGCGATGCCCTTACCCGATACGTCGCCGATGACAAGACCGAGGTGCTGTTGGCCTAGATCAAGAAAATCGTAGTAATCGCCGCCAACCTGGCGCGCCTGAAGGCAGAGCCCAGCGTACTCGAGCGTCTTGGCATTTGGTTGATTCTGCGGGAAAAGACGGGCCTGGACCTGCTTGGCGATCTCGATTTCCTGAGCGGCGCGACGCTCGGCCTCGATTCTTTGCGCCAGCACGCGCCGGCGATCTTCTATGGTGACAGTGAGTTCATCGAATCCTGCGAGGCCAAATGAGTTTCCGTCCGGGTCATCGAATCTGGTGTGGATTCCTCCCCAAGCCGGCACCTTGGGTGGATAGTGAAAATGGACGCCGCGAGCACACCACTCCTCGTACTTACGCGTGACATCCTCGGTGATGAACCAGAGGCGCGCTTCGCGATTCACCAGCGATTCAAAGTCCGCGGTCGGCGAGGCGAGCGCAAGCCCGATGTGCGCGTTGCCGTCGGGCGGAGAGAGTTCGATCCAGCGATTGCCATCGGGAAACGTATGATCAACGACGACGCTGAATCCGAGTTGCTGAGTGTAGAAGCGCAGGCTGCGTTCATAATCGCGGACATACACAATCGCGAAGTGAAGACACAGGTACGGGTCACTGCCATCCAACCGGAGCCGTGATCGTTCAATGCCGAAGGGGAGTTCGGAACCAGACATCGGCGAAGATTATACGGGCATTGCGAGGGGGCAGTCGCCCACCTCTTCCTGTGAGTTGTCACCGGGCGAGTGGTCAGTGATGCAAGCATCTGCATAAGCACTGCACGCCTCGTCACAATCGGGTTTCATTTAGTCCACGATCAGAGCGTCTGGCGCGGGATCTCGTTGACTCACCTGGACTGCCATGTTACGATTCGCGCCCCTGACGTAGTTAGACCGGGCTTGATTTTGGCGGCCCAGCTTCCCTTTGCATTTCGTTTCCGCCGGCGAGCCCATGCAAGTTGAAATGAAACTTCGATGGCAAGTTTGCTTTGATATCGACTCTATCGCCGATGCACGAAAAGATTCGAACGCTCGCGAGCTTTGCTGAAGCCGGTCGTCTCCTGCAGGTTGGTGGTGATCGACTCAGGTTTCCGGCGCTGGGCCCTTTTTGATTTGCTTTGCATGCGTCCCGCGGAATGCGGAACGTACAACGTAGCTCTGCGGCACTGCCTGCGCGACAGGCTAGCCGCGATCGTTCCGAGATCTACCGGTCAGGGAGAATAAGGTGAGCGACCCGCTATCCCACCCACAAGTTCTGGCATGGCCAACGTCGCGGCTGTGGACGATCCTCTCCACGCTGATCCTGCAAGTAGCGGTTCTCATTTCCACAAAGCCCACAAGCTTCACCCACGCGGGACTTCACCAGTTTCGCCACGCATTGCGCAGCCATCACTTTGCGATTCTCGCCGCGGCCCTGGTTCTCATCGCCTGCGTGTGCGGCTACCTGGTGTCGCAGATCGTGGTGCTCAAAGCTCCGGTGTACAACGCGTCCGGACGACACGTGCTGAGCACTCGTAGGCCGCCGAACTTCATTGCGCAGAATCCGAATTCACGGTCCTTACTCGAGTTCCGCAGCTACCTCGAAGGGGTTTTGGACGGCGACTATACGGATTCACTCGCGAAAGCCATCGCCATCCGTCAGTGGGTTCGCCGCCAACAATCGCAGGATGCGGGCATGTGGCTGGTGCGCGCCCGGAGGAATGGTGAGAATCCTCACCGACTTCTTGAAGATCAGCGCCGCGGCGTTCCCGGCGCCTGCCGACGGTTCTCATACATTTTTTTGGGAGCGCTGCTGAGCGCCGGTTTCGACGCGCGCATCGTGTCGTTCACCAACTCGTTGAGCCGGCGTCACGTAGAGAGCCATGTCGACGTCGAGGTGTGGATCGACGAACTTCATCAGTGGGTGCTGTTCGACCCCACTTGTGATGCTGTTGTGCTGGTCGATGGGCGGCCCGCCTCGGCGGTCGAATTGCACGAAGCCGTGGCCGACGGCGAACTTGAGTCGATCACCTTCGAGCGCAACGGCTCCAGCCTCGAACCGCATCCTAAGGTCGAGGTGTACGCGCGCCATTGCCGGCATCTTTTTGTGGCCATGTCGAACGCGGTTTTCGACGGCTATGGGGTGCGCCTGCTTGGATCGAAAAGCATCTCGTTTCTGCACTATAGCCGCGAGGCGCAATACCCAGCGCTACGCAAGCAACTGCTGCTTGGAATCAGCGCCAACGGCCTGCTTCTGAGCGTCGTGTTCTGGGCATGGACGTTTTTGTCGATGACCCCAGAGTAGGGGCTGGCCTCTCGCTATTCGCTCTCGACCTTGGAATCTCGCTGTCGGTTATCGTTATTTCTCTCTCTTTTTTGTCGCTCTCCCTATTTGTTTACGCTATTCGCCTCTCGCCTTTCGCCAAGCGTTTCGAACCTGATGACAAACAACTAGCCACGAGCAACTGGCAACTGCTTTTAAATCTGGAAGTGATCACTTCCCTGCGCTGTATACATCCGCCCTCACTGCTACTCGGGCCATCTTCCCCGGCGACGCAGGAGGGTCCAGTGGCGGGGCATGCTCCGGATCGATTCCGGAGGGACCAAACCTGCACTGAAGCGGGTCTCCCGCACTCGATGTAGGGATCGTTCGCCTCGGCTGTTTCCCTCAAGCGCCGCCCGGTTCTGCCTAGGACAGGCGGTATCGCTCCATCTGTGGTCCCTATTTTCAG
>Ga0126383_10000012_pt1 | contig 102883 bp, 76 predicted proteins | sample PanSoiMetPlot_35_FD_96882 | JGI IMG/M metagenome (GOLD analysis project Ga0126383, IMG submission 96882) | Tropical forest soil microbial communities from Panama - MetaG Plot_35 | ecosystem: Environmental > Terrestrial > Soil > Tropical forest > Bulk soil | place: Panama | collected 2016-02-17 | reverse complement strand
TGCGCAGTGCGGTTCGGCGGAGCCGCAGTCGATTCTCGAATCACGAGTTCTGTTCCCAAGTAGTAGTCGGCCCCTCTGTGGCGTTTCAGCTTCATCATCTTGTCGAGAGCCTGAAAAGCGATGCGGCCCAGTTCCTCGCGCGGCACGCGAATCGTGGATAAGGGGGGGCGTGCCAGAAATGCAAATGAAATGTCGTCGATACCGATGACCGACACGTCTCGCGGAACAACTACTCCCGCCGACTCTAGTGCAGTCATGGCTCCCATCGCTATCAGATCGCTCCCGCAGAAAATTACTGTCGGCAGTTCCGGCGCCGCCAGCAACGTCCGCACGGCCGATGCACCTGCGTCGACGCGGTAGTTACTGTTGATCACCGCGACGGGCTCCAATTTCCGTCCTCGAAGCCCCGCAACCAGCGCCTGCTTGATCGTCACCGCGGTTCGGTTGTCTTCGGGTCCCGCAATGACCGCAGCACATCTATGTCCCAGAGAAACCACGTGCGTGATCGCCTGCGAGATACCCCGGAGGTAGTCAATCGTGACGTTGCAAACTAGTGATTCAATGGGCGAGTTACAGAAGACAAGCCCCACACCTGCATCCGTCAATTCCGTGGTAGCTTTTCTGTCGAGAGAGGAAGTCATGATCGCGACCCCGCGGACGTCGCTCTCGATCAACTTCTGTATCACGGATTCGCTTCGCTGTGCGCTGTATTCGGTATTGCAGAGGACGACGTCGAAGCCGCGATCCCATGCCGCTGCCTGAAAACCTCGAATGATTTCGTGGAAAAAGGGGTTGGTAATTTCCGAAATTACCAGACCAAACAGGTCACTTCTTCCCGTTGCCAGGCGCCGGGCGTGCACATTCTTGTGGTAGTTGAGTTGTCGTACCGCATCGAGGACGCGGCGTTCAGTCTCAGGCGCGATGGAGTGCGTCTTACTAAGGACGCGTGAAACTGTAGCCTTGGACACCCCGGCTCGCGTTGCCACGTCCCGCATGGTGTGGCCCATGACTGTCCCTCAGAGCTGTTCTCCGGCTACAATCGCCATGAATTCCCGAGGACGAATTAACGTCGGAAACAGTGATTTGTGCAACCGGTTCCAGAGTTGGACAAACGGTACCACGCTTTTGAACGGTTGACCACTTGCTATCAAAGCGAGATTTCCGTCAAGTGGGTCTTGACAACTCTTGTTGCGGGGCATAGAAGGTTGAGGCGAAGGGAAACCGGTTGCGGAAACCGGTTTCTATTTATGAGGAGAATATGTCTCGGACCTTCCTGCGCGTTCTTTTCCTCTCAATTCTCGTCTCTGCCATCCTATTTTCAATTACCGCCGCTGCCCAAACCAACAAGGCCTTCCTGGGCCGGTGGGATCTAGCGTTAAAAGCGCCCGACCGTGAATACCCATCCTGGTTGGAACTTTCGGAAGCAGACGGGAAGCTCACGGCGCAATTTGTTGGTCGTTGGGGGAATGCTCGCCCGCTTCCTAGAGTGGAGATCGCGAACGGAATTCTGACATTCGTCTCTCCTAAAGAGGAAGAGGAGAGTAAGCGCGACATGGTATTTCAAGGGAAACTTACAGGAGAAACTCTCTCAGGGACTCTGGATGCGCCGGATGGCACGTCCTGGACATGGACCGGCAAGCGCGCACCCGCCCTGAAGCCAGCCGAAGCCCCGAAGTGGGGCAAGCCTGTTCAACTCTTCAATGGCAAGGATCTCATTGGATGGAAGGCTGACAAACCCAATCCTGAGAAACAGTGGACTGTCGCCGACGGGATTCTCGTGAGCCCCGGGCATGGCCCCGAACTCATAAACGAAAACAAATTCAAGGATTTCAAGCTGCATGTCGAATTTAACTGCGGCGAAAACTCGAACAGTGGCGTGTACCTGCGCGGACGATATGAAGTTCAAATAGAGACCAACTCCGCACAAGAACCTCCCAGCCACCATACCGGCGGCGTCTACGGATTCATTGCGCCGAACCCAGAGCTTCCGCGCAAAGCGGGGGAATGGCAAACCTATGAGATCACGCTCATCGGTCGGAACATCACTGTCGTACAGAACGGACAAACGGTCATCGATAACAAGGAGATTGCAGGTATTACGGGCGGCGCTCTCGACAGCGATGAAGGGATGCCCGGCCCAATCTACCTACAGGGTAGTGAAGACGGGCACGTGTCGTTCAGGAATATCGTGATCACACCTGCGAAGGACTAGCAAAGAAGATTGCCCCGCTTCGGCGAATGGGAAATTGCGAACAAGTTGGATTGGCAAGCATGACTCATTTTCTCCAAGACATTCTCCGGCAGCCTGAGGAGTTGGTCCGCGCAATCCAGTTCCTGTCGGAGGGGCGGGGAGCGCCCTCTCTGGCAGAAGCGGCTGCTGCAGTTCGCAAGGCGCGTCGTGTTTTTCTGACTGGAATTGGCAGCAGTTGGCACGCCTCGCTGAGCGTGGCGCCATTGTGGCATTCCGCCGGATTCCCGGTTTACATTCAGGATGCTGCCGAATTGTTGCAGTTCACTACTATTCCTCCTGATTCACTATTGATCACAATCTCGCGCAGCGGTCGAAGCATGGAAATCGTGAATCTGTTGGCCAAAGCTCGCGAGAGCCGCTCCATTGTGATCGGCATTACAAACTCTGAGGATGGGACACTAGCGAGAGAAGCCGACATCCCAATATGTGTTCCGACCAAGCTCGATCACGCGATTTCGGTGAATACCTATTCCACGCTAGCGGCCGCAGCCGGCGCGTTGGCATGCTCCGCAACCGGGCAGTTTGAGAACTCAGTTGCCGCGGCGCTCCAGGACTCCATAAAGTCTGCTGGCGCACGACTTGGTGATTGGCAGGAACAGATTGCCGAGAACTCGTGGCTGGCGTCCTCGGCAGCTACTTATTTTCTGGCCCGGGGTTGCAGTCTGGGAAGTTGCCATGAAACCAGACTTCTTTGGGAAGAAGGCGTGAAGTCCCCAGCAACGGCCATGGGAACTGGCGCGTTTCGTCACGGGCCCCAAGAAATCGTGAATCGAAATGTTCGCTTCGGACTCTGGATCGACGCACGAAAAATGCGTGCGCAGGATCTCTCGGTGGCGGTTGACCTCAGACGCCTGGGCTCATCCGTGCTGCTGATCGGGCATGATTTGCCGAATGACATAGCCGACCGGGTCTTTCAACTTCCTCCGGTATTGCCGAATTGGCAATTTCTCGTCGACATTATGCCGGCGCAGTTGCTTGCAGAGGCCGCGTCCCGGCGCGCCGGGGTCGATTGCGACTCGTTTCGACTGTGCCCTTACATTGTCGAGGACGAGTACGGGGTTAATGGAGCAGAAGTTACTGCACGGAGGCCTCAGGTCTGAGAAGCTGATTCGCCGCGTCTGAGTGCCGAATGCCAAGTGTCAGGATTGAAGAATCGAGCGGAGGCCTAATGAAGAATAGATCTTTTTCACGACGTGAATTCCTTGGAGTCAGTGCTGCCGCTGCGGGTGCATCGCTGGCCGCGAATACTATCCTTCTCAATCCGGAGCCGCTGATGGCCGCAAATACTCCCATTGCGCCGAGCGATCGCTTGCGATTCGGCATCATCGGTATCGGCATGCAAGGCAACTGGCTACTCAGCTCAGCAATAGAGCTTCCGGGTGTGGAATGCGTGAAAGCATGTGATCTATACGATGGCCGACACACGTTGGCGCGGGAAATCACGAACAAATCGGATTTGCCGGTCACGCGGCGGTATCAGGACTTGCTCGAAGACAAAAGCATCGATTGCCTGATCGCGGCCGTTCCCGATCACTGGCACAAACAAATCGTCGTCGATGCAGTTTCCGCTGGCAAAGACATCTATTGTGAGAAACCTATGTCGCACACCGCCGCCGAAGGCGTCGACATGGCCGACGCTCAGAAGCGCACGGGCCGGATCGTCCAGATTGGTTCACAGCGCGTGAGTTCTTTGATTTGTAAGAAGGCCAAGGAGATGGTCGCGCAGGGCATGATCGGCGACCTCATGTTGGTGGAAGGATGGCTCGGGCGCAACGATCCAACCGGCGCCTGGGAATATCCGCCACCATTTGACCTCTCTCCCCAGACCCTCGATTGGGATACCTGGTTGGGGAAGGCGCCGAAGCGTCCGTTCAGCCCCGAGATCTTTGCTCGCTGGCGCTGCTGGAAGGAATACGGAACTGGAGTCGCGGGCGATCTGCTCGTGCACCTTATCAGCGGAATGATGTTCGTACTCGGCTGGAACGAGCCTCCGAAGCGCGCCATGGCGATGGGTGGAATTCTTCGGTGGAAAGACGGCCGCAACATGCCTGACGTTCACGCCAGCCTTTTCCAATACGGCGACATTCCCGTGTATATGCGTCTGAATCTTGGAACCGAGATGCCCGAGACGTACCGCTTCCAAGGTTCAAAGGGCATTCTGGAGGTGACGGAATTCGGACTCAGTTTCACGCCACAGACCGGCAAGGATTCCGCCCCGAGCTATTACGATGGCAGCTTCCCACATGCCATGCGCGAGGAATACGAAAAGAAATGGCGGCAGGAAAACACACCGAGGCTTGGCGACGAGCCAATGCCCGAGACCGTTTCCCTCAAAGGCCCGGACTATGACGATGTGAAGCCTCATCTTTGGACGTTCTTTGAGGCTGTTCGCTCGCGGAAGCCGGTTGTTGAGGACGCCGTCTTCGGCCATCACGCCGCCTTGGCCTGTCACATGGCGAACGAGTCTTATTTCCGACAGGCAGCCGTGCAGTGGGATGCATCCAGCAAGACGATCAAGAGTTGAGTACAGCCTGAAGCCGGGCCGTTGCTTGGACGCATGCGTCCCGGCCATTCCAATTTCTCCGCTGCGGGAGAAGGGCCATGACGCGTTGGGTGGGGTTTCTACTCGTTTCGCTCCTGTTACTGCCTCGCGGGGTGGGATTCGCCCAAGACACAGCATCTCTGACCGGTACAGTTCGCGACTCCACTGGAGCGGTCGTTGCCAATGTAATAGTGTTGATAACAAATACTGCAACGGGAACCTCTCGCAGGCTTGCCACGAATGGCGACGGAGAATACCTGGCGGCCGCCCTCGCACCCGGCCATTACGACATTACTTTTTCGGCTGCTGGGTTTCGCAAATATCAAGCCAAGGAAGTCACGCTCAGAGTCGCGCAAAAGGCCCGTATCGACGTCGAATTGAAAGTCGGCGACGTGAATAGCGAAGTGACTGTCCAGGGCGAAGGTCTCGCCAAGGTCAACACCCAATCGTCAGAACTGTCGGGAACCATCACGGGCAAGGAAATTACACAGCTGCAACTGAACGGGCGCAATTTTACTCAACTGATCACGCTAGTGCCGGGGGTCAGCAATCAGACAGGACAGGATGAAGGACAGGTTGGCGTTGCCGGCAATATCAATTACAGCGTGAATGGCGGACGTACCGAAAACAACAACTGGGAGGTTGATGGTGGCGATGTGATGGATAACGGCAGCAACTTCTCGCTGAATGTCTATCCGAGCGTGGAAGCCATCGACGAAGTGGAGGTGTTGACTTCAAACTATGGCGCTCAGTATGGCAAAAACGCGTCAGGCACCGTGGAGGTAGAAACAAAGTCTGGAACGAACGTGTTCCACGGTTCTGTGTACGAGTTCCTCCGGAACGAAGCCTTCAACGCGCACGATTACTTCGATCAGCCTGGAACTCCGAAGGCTCCCTACAAAAAGCATGAGTTCGGATACACGCTCGGCGGCCCGATATGGAAGAACCATACGTTTTTCTTCTGGTCTCAGGCCTGGCGCCGCGAAAATGTGCCGCAGGCCTTTTTCCAGCCCGTGCCATCGCTAGCGAATCGGAACGGTGATTTCAATGATGTTTGTAACGTCCCCGAGCCAAGCGATTGTCCGGTAGATTCCGACGGCAACCCATTCCCGGGTAATGTGCTGCCCTCGATCGATCCAAATGCCAAAATGCTGCTGCCGATGATTTCGGCGCCGACTTTCACAAGTGATTTAGGTCCCATTTTTCAGGCCAATGTTGGGCAGCCGATGCACTGGCGCGAAGAGTTGTTTCGGATCGATCACGACTTCAATTCAAAGATCCGCGCCACCTTCCGATATATCCACGATTCATGGGACATTCAAGACGCTTCGGTGACGTGGGGCGGCGAGAGTTTTCCCACAATCGGAAGTCACTTTGTCGGTCCGGGAGTCAGCGCTGTGGCGCGTCTGACCACAACGATCTCGCCGACGTTGCTGAACGAATTTGTCGCCAGTTATACGACAGATCACATTACTGTCACGAACACAAATCCCGAAGTGTGGCAGCGCACGCCCGACTTCACGATGACCGGATTGTTCCCGAATTTCGGGGGTAAGCTTCCCGACTTCTGCATTTCGACCAATGGTGCTTACGGCGGAGGATTTTGCGAAGGCCCAACGGCATTTCCCTGGCAGAATTCAAATCCCACGTACACGTACCGTGACAATGTCAGCAAGAGTTGGGGCAGGCATAACCTGTCGTTCGGCGGATATTTTGCCGCCGCGCAGAAGAATGAAATGGCCTTCGTTGATCTTGGCGGGGATCTGAACTTTGACAGCACCGCTCCAAACTCGTCCGGTAACGCCTTCGCCGACCTTCTCCTTGGCAATATTGCGAGTTTTACTCAGGACAGCGCGCAGCCAAAGTACTACATCCGCTATAAGTTGTTTGAGCCATACTTTCAGGACGATTTCCATGTTCGGAAGAACCTGACTTTGAATCTCGGTCTTCGCGTTGGAATTTATGGCACCTTTCGCGAAATCAAGAAGCAGGTCTACAACTGGGATCCAGCTGCATACGATCCGGAACTCGCGCCAAAGATCTTCACCAACCTCAACAGCGATCACGAAGGGTCCCTGATCATCAAGCCCGGAACAACGCCGTTCGATGGAGTGGTGCAATGCGGAGTAGCGGGCATTCCGCTGGCTTGTATGGGAGATCACTTTTTCAATCCCGCCCCCCGCGTGGGATTCGCATGGGATCCTTGGAGCAATGGAAAAACGTCCATCCGAGGCGCTTACGGGATTTTCTACGACCATACGAATGGCGAGGAGGGGAACGCCGAGACCCTCGAAGGCACGCCGCCGCTAGTGCAAGAGCCCACTCAGTACAGTGTTAATGGCTACACCAAGATTGGTGGCGATGGACTGTTATTCCCGCTATCTGCAACGTCGATTCCATCGAGCCATGCTATCTGGCCCTATGTTCAGCAGTGGCACTTCGATGTACAGCGCGATGTTTCTCGCGATTTTGTCGCCACGATTTCCTATGTCGGCAGCAAGGGAACACACCTCACGCTGCAGCGCGAACTGAACCAGCTACAACCGATTGCACAATCCGAAAACCCGTTTCTGCCTGGGCAGTGGATTACAGGAGATGTCTGCGACACGATGCGTGGATGGCCCAACAACATCACTTTCAAGTTGAACGGCCAGCGCTTCGGAGGCCAGCCGGCCATCAACCTTGCTGTGGCTTGCTTCCAGGATCCAAATCCTTTTCGGCCTTTCTACAGTTTGGGGTCAGTGTTGCGGGTCGAGCCTCAAGCAAATTCCAATTACAACTCACTGCAGGTTTCTGTGAGGCGAACGCGCGGACCATTGACATTGGATGTTGCATACACCTACAGCCACTCGCTCGACGATTCGTCCGACAAGCACGACGCCAATTTTGTAAATTCCTACGATCTCAAATCGAATTACGCCAGTTCAAACTTCGACCAGCGCCACATACTCACTGTCAGCTGGGTGTACGACTTGCCGTTCTTCCGCGGCTCCGGCCTTGCGCATCGGATTCTGGGAGGCTGGCAAACGGCTGGGATCATGACTTCGCAGAGCGGTGAGCCCTTTTCTGTCACCGATGGTATTTTCGGAGACAGCGCCGGCGTCGCGAATGGAGTCACCGGAAACGGGTCATACGCCGATCGGGTCGGTGATCCGAACGCAGTCCCTGCCAACAAGTTCGATCCTACCGTCAAAGGACCACTGCTGTTTAATCCTGATGCCTTCCAGCAACCTCGCGGTCTCACTTTCGGCAATTCAGGAAGGAACAGCCTCAATATTCCGCATCGGACTCAATTTGATCTGTCGCTGTATAAAGTATTCAAGCCAACCGATCGTGTCGATGTTCAGTTTCGCGCCGAGGGTTTCAATGTTTTCAATCACACGCAGTACTCAGGGCTCAACAGTCAAGTCGGCACCGATTTTTTCATGCGTGCTAACAGCGCCCACAAGGCGCGTGTCGTTCAGTTGGCATTGAAGGTGATGTTCTAAGGCGACAGTAATTTCGCTCACGGGGAACTATCAGAGATGATTGGCGCGGTGGACATCGGAGGGACAAAGATCGCGGTCGGTATTGTCGACGACGAAGGCGCGGTTCTTGCGAAGATGGAAGCGCCAACCGGGGTCAGGTCCCGCTACGAGGATGGTCTCGAACAAATCGTGAATATGTTGCGCCAAACGGCCGCAACCGCGCACGCTTCGATTACTGGCATCGGAATTGGGTCGACGGGGCCTGTCGATCCCTTTACTGGCGCCTTAGGAGATGTCGATTTCCTTCCGCTCTGGCGGCGGAAGAATCCCGTTCGTGATCTTTCAGGCGTTTTCGACGTGCAAGCTGCTATCGAAAACGATGGTGATGCCGGTGCTTTAGGGGAGTCATCCTGGGGGGCGGGCCAGGGCAAATCGAACATAGTTTATGTGACGGTGGGAACTGGCATCGGCGGTGGTGTAATTCTCGACGGCAAAGTCTATCGTGGAGTGGATGGTGCTCATCCGGAGGTTGGCCATCATGTCGTCGATCCATCCGGGCCTTCCTGTTCGTGCGGCTTTCATGGATGCTGGGAATCGCTCGCGTCCGGGCCTGCTATGGCCAACTGGTTCGCAAGCCAGGCGGCTGGCGATCAGAGCCGGCGCGAGCTTTCGGCGGAGCAGATCTGTCAACTTGCAGTGGGAAGGGACGAGCTCGCAACCCGCGTGGTCGATCGTGAGGGATACTATCTTGGACTCGGCCTCGCAAATCTGATCAACCTCTTTACTCCAGAGATGATTGTTCTCGGCGGCAGCGTCATAAAGAGCGCGCATTTGTTTCTGGAAGAGATCCACCGCACAATCCGCCGCGGATGTCGGTTCGTTCCTTACGACAAAACCGAGATCGCTCTCGCATCGTTGGGCGAGGATTCTAACCTTATCGGGGCGGCGCGCGTCTGGCACTATCGCTTCGGTACCAAAGTCGAGCAGGCCACCCGTTTCTGATCCGCGTAATTATGCCTAGAAATCGCTACATGGTTGTGCTCGTGATGATCACCTTCTTCGTGATCTCGCTACTGACGAACATCCTGGGTCCGATCGTCCCCGACATCATCAACAGCTTTCAGGTCAGTCTAACGGCGGCTGCCCTGCTTGGATTCGCATTCTTCATTGCGTATGGGGTCATGTCAATACCGGCAGGTTTTTTAGTGGAACTCTGGCGCGAAAAACCGGTAATGATCCTCGCGTTTTTCGCAGGGACTCTGGGCTCGCTGAGCTTTGCGCTTTCGCCGCAGTACCGCGTCGCGATGGTGTCATATTTCGTCATTGGCGCGGGAATGGCAGTTCTTCAGGTCGCAATCAATCCGCTGCTCCGTGTTTCCGGCGGCGAAGAGCACTATGCGTTCTACTCCTCCCTTGCCCAGTTTATTTTCGGCAGCGCCTCCTTCATTAGCCCATTGATTTACTCGTATCTCGTCCTCAACCTGGGCCACGCATCCACAGACGCAAATTTGCTTCTTCGGGTCCTGCAGCGTCTTACTCCCGCGAATCTTCCTTGGGCCTCGATCTATTGGATATTTGCAGCTGCCACATTGGTGATGATCGCGCTACTTGCGCTGTCAAAGTTTCCACGCGTCGAACACACCGCGGAAGAAAGCGCTGGATCGCTAGAGATGTATCGCAGCCTTCTACGGAAGCCAGTTGTCTGGATGTACTTCGTATCGATGCTGGCGTACGTCGGATGCGAACAGGGAACGTCTCAGTGGATGTCAAAATTTCTGGCCCAATATCACGGCTTCGATCCTCATACAGATGGCGCGGCAGCGGTTTCGTGGTTTTGGGGTTTAATGACTGCCGGTTGCGCCCTCGGTATGTTGTTGCTCAAGTTTGTCGACAGCCGCAAACTTTTGGTCGCCACTTCGATCGGCGCTCTCGCGTGCCTTTCGGCGGCGGTCTTTGGAGCGGCTCAGGTTTCATTGCTCTCCTTCAAGCTGATTGGCTTGTTTGCTTCGGTCATGTGGCCGATTGTCATCTCACTTGCTTTGAACTCCGTGGCGGAGCACCACGGATCCTTTGCGGGAATTTTAGGCACAGGGATGGGAATTGGCGGGGCGCTCGTGCCAGTCATTATTGGTCGTATTGGGGACCGCGTTGGTCTGCGCAATGGGATGCTATTTCTGTATGTCACTTTTTGTGTGGTTTTAAGTGTCGGTTTCTGGGCAAAACCATTGGTCAACAACGCCACTGTCGACCTCAAAAGAGCGGCGGCGCAACCCACCTCCTGAAATTTTGCGCCGCATCATTGTCCGATCACTGTGAGGAAAGCATAGAACATCGTCCAGCCTGGAAGGCATCAACCGATGAAATCATTCTGCGCACTGAGAGCGGCGGCACTATTTCCACAAGAACGTCGCCAACGATTGCGGCGGCAACATGTAGTTGAAGGTGACGGAGTTCCAACTCACGGTGAATTCTGCCTCTGCCGAACCTGAATTCAGCACCAGCAAAACAATAGAACCATCAGGATTCTGAAACGCAACATTTTCGATACTGCCCCCATCAAATGTGTTCGATCCGATCCGGTGCGCCCCCGGCGCCACGAACTTCCCAAGATGACCGAGCACGTAATATTCGACGTTATAAGTAATGGTAGGAGGTATTGTGGTCGTGTTGATTGTCACCACGCCACGGCAGTGCGGACATCCGCCGTTTGTTGGCCCTGAATTCTGGTCGAGGGCCAAGTTCCATAGTGATACACTACGCGCCCAGTTGCGCGTAGCTCCAACCAGGAGGTGCTGCGCACTCCACACAAGATCACTCGCAAAATTCGACCCCACTGTCCCTGAGCATTCGGTAAACCAAATGTCCTTGGAAGGATATGCATTATGTACGGCAGCCTGTGAGCTGACATCTCCGGCGTAACAATGAAATGAAGTGCCCGCCACATAGGTCGCGGCTGAACTAGCCAGGATCGTTTCAGGGTAAGCTGTATTGTCCCAATTGTGCTCGTAGCCGAAAATCTTGACGCTATTCAATCCCGCGTTGCCCAAAGCAGGCCCGAGATGATTTGCGATGAAATCCGATTGCTCCTGTGCTGACAGGGCCTCGCTGGGGTACGAACTCGTCGAGTTCAAAGGCTCGTTCTGAACCGATATAGCATCGACCGAAATCCCCTGCTGTTGATATGCCTGCAAGAATTTCACGAAATACTGTGCCAGGCTCGGGTAGTAGGCTTTATTCACGCCCCCGCCGTTCATAGTTCCGCTGACCTTCATCCATGCCGGCGGACTCCAGGGCAACGCGACGATCTTGAGAGCAGGGTTGATCGTCCGCGCTTCCTTTAACAAGGGGACGATGTAAGGCACGTCGTGCTGCACACTGAATCGCTGAAGGTTCGGATCAGTCTGTCCGTCTGGAACATCGTCATAGCTGTAATTTCCTTCGACGGTAAAATCGCTCGCACCCATCGGTTGCCGAAGAAAACTGATTCCGATTCCCCCGGTGGGCTCGAAAAGCTGCCGCATCAAATTTTGCCGTTGCGAGGAATCGAGTTTGTTCCAGATCAACCAGGCAGATGAGTCGGTGAGCGATCCTCCGAACCCGTCAATGACCTGGTATTGCTTTGTCGGATCCACCGTAATCACAAGCGAGTTGCGATTTCCGCCAGTTGCGAATGCAACATCGCTTTGGGATTGTAGAAGTCTGCTGCGATCTCCTGCAGTCATCGTGACGTGGACCTGTGGCCCACTTTGCACGGGCGGCCCAGGCGTGCTCCTGTCCTTTGAGCAGGCCGCGAGAAGTAGACTGAACATCACCGCCGCACACAACCTCGGAGATGGAAGAGACATCACGCCGCCTAGAATCGCAAGTTCGATTTCTTGTTCGGCGGAGCGCTTGCTGGGCAGTCCGCCGTACGCTTCCGGATTCGTCGCGTAATGCAGAACATATATCACATGCGCGTTGCCGACTGAGTCCGAATCCTAGACACCCTCCTTCGCAAATTCGTAATGCTTGGTCCAAGCCGCCTCCCAGTGCGATCGCTTAAATCTATTGAATAGATGAATTCAAACCGGACTGCATCAGACTCGTGCCATAGAGTTAGATGCCGAGAAGGTTGGCATGCAGTTTCGTGTAGCCTTTCTCGCGGGCCCAGAGATCGAGAGGGATGGCCGTGATTTCGTCAACAAGTGGAACGGCGTGTCCGCACTTTGAAAAATCCACTGTCTTAATGTAGGAGTGACAAGTCTCACAGGCCTCGACCCGCATGTAAGGCCATTCTTCCGCGATGTAGACCGCAAGATGTGTCTCGCTGGATTCGCCGCAGGCGGGGCAGAGGATGCGCCCAAAGCGCCATTCAGTAGCACATAGCGAACAAACAAGTGAACGGCTCACGCCTTCTCCTTCCGGCCGCAGTACACCCAACTGTGGTCGGGATTCGCAGAGCGGGCATACGCTCGGCGTGACTTCGATTAAAGGGGGGTCGGTGTGGTCAGCCAGGTATTCTGCATAAGGCTGCAAGAAGGCGCGGGCGCAGAAGCGGTAACCTTCATTCTGGGACGAGCCAGCATTCGATTCAGTAGCCCCGGCGGTTCCGACTGCCTGCGACCACCAAGCGGTGAGCAGTTCTGCAGATGTCTGCATGCCGTGAGTGAAGAGTTCGCGGGCGGCGGCGGCGAGCGAAGCGGGCGCATCCCGCTTCAAAAGATTCAAGAACGAGGGGAAGCTGGGCAGTAAAAGGACCAGGTCTAGTTCGTTGCGCAGGGAGGGGCCGAGATGAGCTACTCGGGTGGTGCCGCAGGCGGATTCGATCCGGGCGTACTGATCCTTTTGGAAGTTCAGGATGCGGACGTAAAACCGCAAAATTTCCGCGGCGAACGGGTAGTCGGCGGAAAGTTTCTGGGCCCGCTCGATTCGCGGCCCCCAGCGCCCTTTACTACTTCTTGACGGCGCCATTCCCGATGATCCGGTCGAGCCAGAGACGGTGATAGTGCCTCGCCCAATTTTCGGATACGTAGCCGTGGATCACGGACCTGAAGCTGCCCCTCTCGACGGCTGTGCCCATGTATACGTGAATGATGAAGCCGCCCAACGTGAAGAGAAAAGCGATGGGGTGAAGTATTACCGAGACGAGGCGCAGGAAACGGAGATTCCACGGGATGTATTCGGTGAACCAGAGAACAGTGCCGGTGAGGAGGAGCACGATCCCACCCCAAAACATGAGCCAGAACAAGTACTTCTGTCCGAGATTAAAGCGGTCCACGGGGGCAAACTGTTGAAACGAGCGCACCGCATGCTCTGGAAGTGCTTCTTCCTCTTCATTGCGGACATAGGCGCCGATGAATTTGGCCCATTTGCGATCCAAGTCCGTAATCACCATATCTTTCTTCCAGACGGAAAGCATGTAGATGACTGTGGCAGAGTAAACAAGGCCCACCCACGGATGCAACATTCGCGAGGTCGAGCCTCCGCCGAGGAGCAGAACAATCCAAAACAGGGAGGGCGACCAAAAGGCCAAGCCAGTGAGCAGGCAATAGATGTAGGAGAAGGCCGCGAAGCAGTGCATAACACGTTCTCTGAAGTTGTAGCGAAGCACGCGATCGCCTCGAATGATGCGTTCACCAGCCATTATTGAGCTCCCTTCGGCTCGTCTTTAGGCTCGGGCTTGGGGCCATAGCGCACGTAGTGCACGAAGGTGGCCACGAGTCCGCCGACGATGGCCACGTTACCGATCCACTTCAAGGGGTACTTCCAGAGCTTTACAGTCCACGGGATGCGCGGGTTCTTGGGCAAGCCACCATAAAGTTCGGGATCGGTGGCATCGTGCAATACGTAAATCACGCTGGTACCGCCGACTCCAGGCGGATCGTACACCCCGGCCTTGGCAAAGCCATAGAGCCCCTTAGACTCGGCGTAGTTGTCGCGAAGCTGTTTGGCGCGGCGACTTGCCTGAAAAAGCATGTCATCCTTGGTTCCGAAGTGCAGACACCCTGTGGGACAAGCCTTGATGCATGCCGGTTCCAGATTTTGCGTCACGCGATCCGAGCAGAGCGTGCACTTATGCACCTTGTGGGTGGCGGGGTGGAACTTAGGGATGTTGAACGGGCAGCCGGAAATGCAATAGCCGCAACCGATGCAATTTTCGGACTGGAAGTCGACGATGCCGTTGGCGTACTGGACGATGGCGCCGTCGGCAGGGCAGGCTTCCAGGCAGCCAGGCTCGGCGCAGTGCATACACTGGTCCTTGCGCATGAGCCACATGAGCCTGCCGTCTTCGTGGATGTGTTCGTTGAACCGGATCAGATTCCAGAAGTCCCAGGCCGTGTTCGGCATGGTCTGATGGGTGTTGTCAAAAATAGTTGATGCGAAGGGCAGGTCGTTCCACTCCTGGCACGCGATTTCGCATGCCTTGCAGCCGATGCACGTGGTGGTGTCCACCATCTTGCAGACTTGCTTTTCTTCCACGTCGCGGGCCATACCCGCGCCGGGCACGGAACCCGCATGACCCGAGATTTTCTGGATGCGCAGCGACGCTTGGCTCATGGTCGGTCTCCTCTATGCCTTCTCGAGTTTTACGAGGAATGCCTTGAACTCAGGCGTATGCGCATTGGGGTCGATGGTTGTAGGCGAGAGATAGTTCGCAGGGTTCTTGGCGGTCTTGCCTTCATCCTCGCTAATGCCGCGATAGCCCCAATGAATGGGGACTCCGATCTGGTAGGTCAGTTTGCCGTCAATCTGCATCGGCTTAATGCGCCGAGTAACCATGGCTTTGGCCATGTATTCGGCGCGGATGCTCGAGACTTTGACGTGGTCCCCGCCCTTGATGCCTTTTTCTTCAGCCAGTTCGACGGGAATCTCAACGAACGGCTCCGGCACTTCCTGTACAAGAGCGCGATTGTTCTTAGTCCAGTAGTGATAGTGCTCGGTGAGGCGGTAGGTTGTGCAGACAATGTCGTAGCCCTCACCCGACTTGGCGAATTTGTCCATCGGCGTTGTGAATTTCTTGACCACCGGGTTGTTTGACTGCTGCGGATGCAACGGGTTGGCCAATGGCGATTCGAACGGCTCGTAATGCTCCGGGAAGGGACCTTCGGCCATCAGAGCAAGTGGAGTGAAAAGGCGACCGACGCCTTCGGCATTCATGATGAACGGCCCCATGTGGTCCTTGGGATCGGAATCGGGCTTGAAGTCGGGCACGTCGTTGCCCACCCACTTCTTCGTCGATTCATTCCACCAGACCTGTCTTCGGCTGGGATCCCAGGGCTTGCCCTCTGGGGTACAAGAGGCGCGGTTGTACATCACGCGGCGGTTCATGGGCCAGGACCACGCAAAATTCGGAAAGATCCCTAGGCCAGAAGGATCCTCGAGGCCGCGCCGTTGCATTTGGGGCCCTGCTTCCGTCCAAGAGCCGCAATAGAGCCAGTTGCCGGACATGGTTGTGCCATCGTCGCGCAGGAAGGCAAAACCCGGCAGTTGCTGCCCGGCTTTAAATTGCTGTTTGGTCTTTTCGTCCTCAATGTCGGCGAGAGCTTTGCCGTTGAGTTCTTTGGCGCACTCTGACAACGAAGGGTTGTAGGGGTTGGTGTAAGCCCAAGATATCGAGAGAGGTCCCTCGGGGAATTTCCCGCCTTCTTTCTGATAGAGATCGCGGACTTTCAGGAAAATACGCGCAACGATTTCCTGGTCGTACATACATTCGCCAGGGAGAGGCAGCGCGGCGTTTTTCCAAACCAGCCAGCGGGCGGAGTTAACAAAGGTGCCGTCTTTCTCGGCAAAACCAGCGCACGGCAAGCGATAAACCGTGGTCTTGATGTTTTTCATGTCGTCGGTGGTGATCCCCGGCGATCTCCAGAATTCGCTGGTTTCATCCGGATAGATTTCTCCCACCACCAGCCAGTCCGCCCTTTTTAACGCTTCGATATTCTTCTTCGAATCGGGGCCGATCATCACGCCATTCATGCCGATGGCAAACAGGCCCTTGACCTTGCCAAGGTACATGTCGTTCCAGATGTCGGCGAAGGAGTATCGACGATTTACCTTGGGGAGGTAGTTAAAACAGAAATCATTTTCCTTCTTCGCAACGTCGCCGTACATGGCCTTGAGAAACGACACTGCAAACTTGGGCGTGTTCGACCAGTAGTTGAAGGAGTCCCACTCTTTGGGCTTGGAGGCTGTGGGAGTAATACGGTCCAAGTAGGTCTTCAGGTTGTCGTCGGCCGGAATGGGCACCTTCAGATAGCCGGGGAGATTATCGAAAATGCCGGCCATGTCCGTAGCGCCCTGGATATTGGAGTGTCCGCGCAAAGCGTCCATTCCACCCCCGGCACGCCCAATGTTTCCCAGCACAAGTTGGAGCACAGCAGCCGTACGGATCATTTGCGAGCCATAAGAGTGCTGCGTCAGGCCGACGGCGTAGATAACAGTGGCCACCTTGGTCATGTCGCCGTTTTTACGGATAGAAGTAAACATGTCCGCGGCCTTCAGGAAATCCTCTTTCTTGATTCCCGTGATGCGTTCGACCATTTCAGGGGTATACCGCGAGTAGTGCTTACTGAGGAGTTGGAAAACACAGCGGGGATTCTGGAGTGTCAGATCATAGTTCACAAGCTGAGGGAGGGAGGGTGGCAGGGGCTTGCCGTCTTTGCCAAAAGCGGGCGGGGTGTGGCCACCACCAGCCTCTTCATAATTCCAGGTCGACTTGTCATATATCTGGGTGGCCGGATCGAAGCCGGAGTAAAGGCCGTCCTCCGGCAGTTTGAAGCCATCCTTCACGATAAAAGACGCGTTCGTATAGTTGGTAATGTAGTCCTTGGCGATGCGCTTGTTTTGTATGGCGTAGTTGATCAGGCCGCCCAGAAAGGCGATGTCGGATCCGGCGCGGATTTGAATGAAAAGGTCGCTGACGGCAGCAGTGCGGGTGAAGCGCGGGTCAACAACAATCAGCTTCGCGTTACGGATCTTCTTTGCCTCCATGGCCCATTTGAAGCCGCACGGATGGTTCTCTGCGGGGTTGCCCCCGATGACCATCATCATGTCGGTGTTCTTGATGTCGACCCAACCATTGGTCATCGCCCCACGTCCGAATGTTGGCCCCAAACTGGAGACCGTAGGGCCGTGTCAAACACGCGCCTGGTTTTCCAAATAAACCAAGCCCAGGCCACGCATGGACTTTACTACCAGCCAGTTGAACTCGTTTGTATCTGTGCAGCCTCCGGTAAAGGCGATGCCCTCGCAGCGATTGGCCAGATTTCCCTTGTCGTCCTTTTCGACGAAGGTGGCATCGCGCGTGTCCTTCACTTTGCGCGAGATCTCCGTTAGGGCATCCTCCCAGGAAATGTCCTCCCAATCAGTTCCGCCCGGCCGGCGCACTTGGGGCTTCAACAGCCGGCGTGGGTTCAGGATGTCTTGTTCGAGCGAAGACCCCTTCGGGCAGAGAGTGCCACGGTTCGTGGGATGGTCCGGGTCCCCTTCGACATGCACCACTTGCGGCGTCACATTCTTGGCGCGGTCGCCGAGGGTATAGATGATCACCCCGCAACCTACTGCACAATAGGGGCACAGCGACCGCGTCTCGCTTGCCCGGGCGATTTTCAGTTCCCGCATTTCCGCATACGCCGGCGTCAGATCGAATCCAAAAACCGTGGCGACCGCTCCCCCGACTGTGGCGATCTTCAGGAAGTCTCGACGATTGGTATGCATATCCGATCCTCCTATGCTTTAAGGAAGCAGAAGCTTCGCGTGCCGGTCAGATTGTGCGTAGATGCAAGTGAGATCGAATCCCAGCGCGGAGAGCCCCGCGCCTCCCAGCAAGGAACCCTTGAGGAAAGTCCTCCGGGAGAATTCCATATTCAATGCCTCCGCAAGCACGTTCAGGGAAATACGGAGGTTAAGGTCGCGGTCATTCCCACCGAATGACCAAGAACCGCTAGAGTCCGGAAACTATAACTCCATACCCTATTATCGTCAATCGGAGGAACCTTGTAGACGCATTGCGGCGGTCGCGGCAAGTATCCACGCTCGACATTTGGGCGGGCGCACACGGATACACCAAGATCCAGCCGAACCTGTTGATGATTTAAGAAGCAGGAGGGGGCGCTATTTGACACCAAGCTCTTCTCGAATCGCCTTGGCGAGCGCTCCACGTTGGTCAGGGCTGAGCTTCGCCCCCTGCGAAGTGAGGTAGAGAACGTCGATCGCGAGCTGTCCTTCAGTTTCGATGAGCGCGATCTCAATATTGCATCCAAGTTTTGAGATCTGGGAGCACATCTTATAAAGCAAGCCCGGACGATCCTGCGTCAGAACCTGCAGCAGCGTGCTGTGCGCCGACGACTCGTCATCAAAATCGATTCGCGTCTTGATCTTTACCTTCGGGCCCTGGCTCTTATCCGAGCGCGCTCGGTCCTGCAGCATGCGGGCCACGTCAGCTTTTCCGGCGATCACGTCGGCGATATTCTTCTTGAGCCGTTCCCACTCCGGCAGGTTCAATTCCAGCGTACGGAAGCGGTCCGTGAAGTAGAACGTGTCGACCACCACTCCCGCGCTGTTCGAGAACGCATTCGCTTTCACGATATTCATTCCCCAAGCCGCGAGTGCTCCGGAAACCGAAGCGAACAACGCCGGTCTGTCGGTAGTTATCAGCGTAAGCTCGTACCACTGGCGCACCTGTTTCAATCCGAGTTGAATCGGGTCTTTGCCGAGCTGCGCCGCCATCTCGGCATGCATTATTACGTCACTCGCGCCGTGAATGCGCAAATAGCGTTGCGGCAGCCCATCGAGAAAGCTGTTGATCTTCTTTCCTGCAACGGGCGCCAACGAGTGGAGATGGGCGAGATTGGAGGCGTGATCGTCGGCATGGACTCGTTCGTCGGCGCTCCGACTCAGGTAGTTGGCCGAGGCAATGTACAACTGCCACAGGCTATCCGCTTTCCACGGCGTCATTGCTTCTTGATTGACCGCCTTGATGTCGGCATATGTCATCAGACACAGCATCTTCAGTCGCTCTGGCGCACCCACCTTTTCCGCGAAAACCTTTACATTCCCGGGATCGAAAATATCGCGCCGCATCGCGACCGACATCTCCAGGTGACTTGCTACCAGGTACTCGAGCGTCTCCCGGTCTTGCGGATCTAAATCGAGCCGCTCCGCGCAGCTTTCCGCCAGTAGCAGACTGGTCTTGATGTGGTTGTCGTCCTGCGCCTGCTTACCGGAATCATGCAGAAGCAGCGCGAGATAGAGCAGCTCCGGCTGTTCGATCTCACTGAGCAATTCGCCGAATCGCTGATCGCCTTCCGACTTCGATTCCTTCAACCGGTGGAGGTGTTCGATCGCCAAAAAGGAATGCTCGTCCACGGTGAAGCGATGATAGAAGTCGCGCACCACCAGTGCTTCGATCCCCTTCAATTCCGGCAACAGAAGGGGCAGCAGTCGCAGCGCATTCATGGCGCGAAGCGCGTCCGCCGCATGCGGTTGCACCAGCGTCTCCTGTAAGTAAAGCCACAGTTCCCCGCCTCGTGGCGGAGTGGCTGCCAAAGACGGCAGGGCCTGCTCGATCTTGTATTCGGTAGTCGTGCTGAGCTTCACTCCGTGTTCGGCCATGAAGTGGAACAGCCGCAGCAGCATCTCGGGATCTTGTAGTGAAGCGGGATTCTGTAGGAATACGAGTCCGTCGACCACGGAAAAATCCGGCGTTGAGACGCGCGACCGCCACGACTGCAACTGGCGCGACAGGGAAGGCCACGCCGCTTGGATCTCCTCCAGCAGCTGCGTGCAAACCCGATGCACGGCGCGCGCGTGTCCAAAATACAGACGCATCCAGTCTGCCGCGGACGAAATTTCCAGATCTCGCGCGCCTATTTTTCTTGCCGCCGCCTCGTCCTGTGCTTCCCAACTCAGCGCATTGTCCTGCCGTCCGTAACGAAAATGGAGAAAACAGCGCACCGACATCTGGAAATCGGTCGTCGCCTCAAGCGTCTTGCGCGCCGAAACGGGAAGCAGAGTCTTTGCATCCGGCCACGTCTGCAATTTCTCTATCGCCGAAATCAGTGCCAGCCAATATGCGACGTTATAGTCGCGCAGCCCACCCGGACCGTCTTTCACATTCGGCTCCAGGTGAAACACGGTGTTGCCGAACTTGTGGTGGCGGCTGCGCGTCAGATCTCCGAGATTCTGAACCAGGTTCTTGCATTCGTGACCTATTAGCCGTGGTACGGCCTTTTCGTGTAGCCGCGAAAAAAGCTCGCGATCGCCGGCCAGATAACGGCAATCGAGCAACGAGATTGAGAACTCGACGTTGTTCGGATCGAGTTTCTCGCACTCGGAAAGAGTGCGCGTGGCCGGACTCAGCTTCAGTCGCAGGTCCCAGAGTTCCTGGCAAAGACGGCGAATCGCGTCTTTGAATTCCTCTTCCGCATCGCCGTCGGTGTTGAGAAAAAGCAGGTCGATATCGGAATGGGGATAAAGCCGGCTTCGCCCGAAGCCCCCGGTTGCCACAAGCGCAAAACCGCGTGGACCCGCCGGATCGGTGGAAAGGATTTCATTCCAGAGTTTGAGGAGGAGGGAATCGACGACTGCCGTTCGATGTTCGACAGCTACGCGGCCGTCGCCCGTGACAGAAAATTCCTGCTGGATTGCCGCCGTCTCCCTCGCGTACAGTTCGCGCAATTCATTGCTGGCGATGGCCACAGTAGTCATTCCAGCGACGATCCCTCCAACTGCTCAGCTCCTAGGCTGAGAAGGGAGTTCAATCTCCGCCTTACAAACCATGCTGGTGGCGCGCCTATAACGCGCCGTCGCCGCGTTCCCCGTTGCGAATGCGGATCGCTTCGTCAATCCGAGAGTAAAAGATCTTGCCGTCACCGATTTTTCCTGTGCGCGCCGCGGTGACAATCGCATCCACCGCTTTTTCGACCATCTCATCCGCCAGGACGACTTCGAGCTTCACCTTGGGAATCAAGTCGACTGTATACTCGCGGCCCCTATAGACCTCGGTGTGCCCTTTTTGCCGTCCGTGGCCGCGCGCTTCGAACACGGTCATTCCCTCAACACCGATCTCCTGAAGGGCGTCCTTTACAGCATCCAGCTTGGAGACTTGAATAATCGCTTCGACTTTTGTCATTTTGCTTCGTCTCGTGCCTGCATGGTGCACTATTGCCGTGTCTACGCCGGCGACTCCCAGTAGTACCCTTCTTCGCCGTGCTGTGAAAGGTCAAGGCCCTGTATTTCGTGATCCTCTGAAACTCGCAACCCGATCGTCAGATCGACGACTTTCAGGATAACCAGCGTGCCCACTGCAGCTAGCACCCATGCAATCGCGACGCCGATCACTTGGTTGAGAAGTTGGTGTGCGTTGCCCTCCAGCAATCCCGAAGGCAGTGTATTCCCTTGTGTATCTTTAAAGATAGGGTTCACTACACTGGAAGCAAAAATGCCAGTCAGGAGCGCTCCGAGCGTTCCGCCTGCGCCATGGACGCCAAACGCGTCAAGAGAGTCGTCGTAGCCGAAAATCATCTTGACCTTGGCGACCATGAAGTAGCAGAACGCACCAGCAATCAGCCCAATGACAATTGCCGACATCGGTGAAACGAACCCTGCAGCTGGAGTGATCGCCACCAATCCAGCGACCGCTCCAGAGATCGCACCCAGGGCGCTTGGCTTTCCATTTCTCATCCACTCTGCCGCAGCCCATCCGGCGGCCGCCGCGGCCGCTCCAAAGTGAGTTGCGACAAATGCACTGGTCGCCAGACTACTGGCTGAAAGCGCACTTCCTGCATTGAACCCAAACCATCCAACCCACAACAAGCAGGCCCCTATAAAACTCAGCACCACGCTATGAGGAGGCATCGCTTGTTTCGGATATCCCAAACGGTGCCCCATGTATAGGGCGCACACCAGCGCTGAGACTCCCGACGTGACGTGAACGACAGTTCCTCCCGCAAAATCAAGTGTGGGGAACTGCCCGCCAAGAGCGGCATTGAGAAGCCCATTCTTTCCCCAGACCATATGAGCCATCGGTGCGTACACAAGCAGCGACCAGAGCACCATAAAAACGCTCATGGCGCTGAATTTCATCCGCTCGGCGAATGCGCCGGTAATCAATGCGGGTGTAATGATCGCAAACATCAACTGATAAATCATGAATGTCTGGAGCGGAATCGTGGCCGCATAGTCCGCGTCTGGCTGAGACCCCACTCCATGGAGGAATGCGTTGTGAAGTCCCCCGATAAAATGGCCTCCCGAGCTAAATGCAAGACTGAACTCGACAACCGCCCAGAGCAGGGTGACGATCCCCATCATCGCGAAGCTCTGCATCATCGTCGCCAGCACATTTTTCTTGCGTACCAGACCGCCATAAAAAAGGGCGAGGCCGGGGCCGGTCATCATCAGAACTAATGCGGAACAGGTCAGCATCCAGGCGTTATCGCCAGAACTCTTGGCATCAACCGTAGCTTGCTCAAGCTTCGCGATGCGGGCTGATTGTGAATCGGCTGGATTTGAGGAAGAGCTCACGCCGGAAGCCTGCGTGAAAGCGGTGGGCACAAGCGCACACACTATTACCAGCAAATGGAAAAACCTAAAGACCTTTCCCATTGAGATTTGTGGCTCCTCACTCCGATGGAAAAATGCGAACTAACAGTAATCGTTCAGCGCGGCGGCACGGAAGTCGAAACTATTTATTTCCATCATTAGAAATCCTTATGCCACAGATTCTAGGGTCGTCGCTCGACCCGATTATCCAAAGAATTGTCGGTCTGCTCGATCTGCACGCAGGAACAATTTTCTTTTCTGCCTGCCAACTTTACCCGCCCCTGCTCCCCCATCATTGAGGCGAATTGGCTCGAAATCAATGACATACGTCGCCGCAACATGCTGGCAGCGCAAGTGCACGGTATTGCTTGAACCGATATCCCTCCCTTGGAGTCCGTCATGAAAAGAGGGCAGTTGCTTGGGCTCATTTTGGTAGTTTGCTTGATTGCAAAACCAAGCTTTGCACAACAACCTCCCCCGCAAACGCCGCCTTCGTCGACGGGAAGTCAGCCTCAGATCCAGCCGCCGTCCCAGGATCAACGAACTTCGACAGAAGTGAAGACATTTGCCGGGAGAATCGTGAAGTCGGGTGACAAGTTCGTTTTAAGCGACCCCGCTGGTCAGACCACGTACCAGCTTGACGATCAGCAAAAAGCGCAGGCATTCGTAAACAAGAACGTCAGGGTTACCGGCATGCTGGATGCATCGACGGGGACTATTCGAGTCACCGCGATCGATCCCGCATAACGTAGGGACGAATCCAGCAGAGCAGCGATACATCGGCGGGTTGCCATTTTTTTTCGAACAGACAACTCTTCGCGGTTTTATTTCGTCGTAACCCGGGCGTTCAGACGTCCCGGGAAGGAGGCCTATGCATGCGACTCTTAAGCGTCCGGCTGATTGTTTCACTCATCGTCGGTATCACATTGGTCTCTCTCGGGTTTTCGTACTACCAGGTTGTCGGAGAGCGCCGTCGACTACGTGGTGATCTGGAGCGCAGAGCCGAGGTTCTCGGGGAGAGCATTGCAGAAAATGTCGAAGGATCATGGAAGGTTGGGTCTGATCGCGATTTACAAAGACTGGTCCAGCGTTTCGGCAATCGCGAGCACTTCCTCGGTGTTGCAATCTACGATAAGCAAGGCTCCATAGTTGCGATCACTCCGCAGCTCAGGGACCTATTTACAGCGACCCCGCACGCACTATCCCTTGCCGTGTCGTCGGATCATTTGCAGGCTGAATCGAGTCGCCTCGGCAAGACTCCCGCGCACGTACTCGTGATTCCGCTCCATCGTCGAGACGAAGTTGTGGGAGGGTTGGCGATTGTCCACGATGTGAGTTACATACGCGATGAAAGTCTTCGTGTCTGGAGGGAGACTTTTGTGCGCGTACTGGCGCAGGTCTTCCTTATTGTTCTCATCACCGTACTGATCATTCGCTGGAGTATTACCGGACCGATTGCTAGAGCGGCGCAATGGATGCGGGCGCTGCGGACCGGGAAAATTACAGCGCGCCACGGAATACCTGATCTTGAACTGTTTCGTCCACTGGCACGCGAAGTCGCCACGATGGCAGAGAGCCTGCATCAGGCGCGTAACGCCGCCGCGTTCGAAGCTACTCTCCGTGAGGCGGCTGCATCGGTTTGGACGGCCGATAGGCTTTCTGTTCAGGTTCGGACCCGCCTTGGTGGCAGTCGTCTTATCGTTGTCTCAAACCGCGAACCCTACATGCACCAGCGCAAAGGCAAAGCGCTGGAGGTTGTAGTTCCGCCTAGCGGTCTGGTTACCGCGCTGGAACCGGTCCTCAATGCGTGCGATGGAACTTGGGTAGCCCATGGCAGCGGCGACGCAGACATGGAAGCCGTCGACTCCAATAACCGTCTACGTGTTCCTCCCGACGATCCTCGGTACACGCTGCGTCGCGTGTGGCTAACCAAAGAAGAAGAGGAAGGCTACTACTACGGTTTTGCCAACGAGGGCTTGTGGCCGCTGTGCCATATCGCCCACACACGCCCAATCTTTCGGGCTCAGGATTGGCAGCACTACCAGGAGGTGAATGAGAAATTCACCAAAGCTGTCCTAGAGGAGATCGGCAACACTGAAAATCCGGTCATTCTCGTTCAGGACTATCACTTCGCGCTCTTGCCGCGTTTAATTAAGGAGAGTCGTCCTGACGCTCGAGTCGCGATTTTCTGGCACATACCGTGGCCCAACCCCGAGGCCTTTGGCATTTGCCCTTGGCAGCGCCAACTCGTTGACGGTCTGCTGGGTGCTGATCTGCTCGGATTCCACGTACAGTCGCATTGCAACAATTTTCTCCAAACTGTAGACCGTGTTGTTGAATCCCGCGTCGACTGGGAACACTTCTCGGTCCTCCGTCGCGATCACCGCACTATGGTTCGCCCGTTTCCGATTAGTGTTGACCTCACAGATGATCAGCCTCGGCAGGAACAGGAACAAGGATTCAGTTACCTTGATCGCGTTGCGCTTCTCCGCAGCGTTGGGGTCGAAGCGAGCATGCTCGGCGTCGGCGTCGATCGTGTCGATTACACCAAAGGAATTCTCGAGCGTTTTCTGGCGGTTGAAAGATTTCTGGAGAAATACCCCAGATACCAGGGGAAGTTCACCTTTGTTCAAATAGGAGCTCCGAGCCGCACCCATATTAAGCGCTACCACGATCTGCTTGCCGAAGTAGAGGCCGAGGCCGAACGGATCAACTGGCGCTTTCAGTCGGGGAAATGGAAGCCCATTGTTTTCTTGAAGCGTCAGCACAGTCATCAGGAGATCCTGCCATTTTATCGGGCCGCTGACCTCTGCCTTGTAACTTCGTTGCACGACGGCATGAATCTAGTCGCGAAAGAATTTCTGGTGGCGCGCCATGACGAGCGTGGCGTGCTGATCTTGAGCCAATTCACCGGCGCTGCTCGCGAATTGAGGGACGCGCTCCTCGTAAACCCGTACGACACGGATCAGACTGCGGAGGCTATCCGCGTGGCTCTCGAAATGGAGCCAGAGGAGAAAGAACTCCGCGTGCAACGTATGCGACGAGTGATCAAAGAGCACAATATTTATCGCTGGGCGGGAAATCTCATTACCGAGCTTTGCGAAGTTCGTCTTGACAGTGCTGGCGAACATGGCGAGAACCTGCGCGCTAACGTAACGGTGGCCTGAATTCGCTCGGCCCGGAAAGGAAGAAGGTGCTAACGTCTGAAGAGCAGCCGCAATTGCATCGTTTTCTTTATGCTGTCGCCATTTCACCTGTCTCGTTGCTGATGCTCGACTACAACGGCACTCTTGCCCCATTTCACCGCAAGCGCGATGAGGCGGCACCCTACCCCGGTGTGGTGCCCATTCTCCAGGAAATCATTCGTGTCGGTCGTACTCGGCTCATTATCGTGTCCGGCCGCGACGCTGATGAGATGCCCACTCTGCTCGATCTTCATCCCCGTCCGGAGGTTTGGGGCCTTCACGGCCTTCAGCGTCGCAAATCTGATGGCAGCACCGAAATCCCTCGACTCGATGATCGTGTCTTAGACGCTCTATCAGACGCCGACCAGTGGCTGATTTCTCAACAACTCCAACACACTGCCGAATCAAAGTTCGGAACCCGAGCGGTCCATTGGCGGGGTCTGAGCGGACAAGAGTCGGACGACGTGCGCAACCGAGTATTGCTCGGTTGGAAGCCGATCGCGAGGCACGCGGGGCTGGACATTCTCGAATTCGACGGCGGTCTCGAGATTCGTGTTAGTCATCGAGACAAAGGCGATGCCGTCCGAGCGCTATTGCGAGAAGTTGAACCTAACACTCCGGCGGCTTATCTGGGCGACGATCTGACTGACGAGAGTGCGTTTCGCGCCTTGGAAAACCGCGGACTGAGTGTTCTTGTACGTCCAAAACGCCGGCGAACAACAGCCCAGATGTGGATCAAGCCGCCGGAAGAACTCTTCGACTTTCTGAACAAGTGGCTCGAAGCATGCAGGTGCCGTGGCTACGCTGAAAAAGCGTTGGCGGTGAATCGATGACAGCACCAGCGGTACTTATTCAGCAACGTACTCCGGTCAAGCCCTTCTACTTCAATACCTCCGCGCATCTCTTACGCATCACGCGCTTTAAAGCCAATACTCTCGAAGAATTGTTGGAAGCGCTGCGCCAATGCCCGGAGGATTCTATTTTCCAGCACACCTTCCGTACTCTTCAGGAGCACCATTTCCTCCGCGAAGGTTTCTCGAACGACTTTGCTCATTGGGCGCTCTCTGCCTGCAACGAGCCGGGATTAGCGGAACAACTCGCGAGTGTCGATGTGCGTGAATACACCTCGATCGAAGAATTGCGAAACCGGTTTATCCAGATAGTGGAAAGATTCCTGCAACGAAATTCAGTTATCGGTCAGCGGGTGGCTCAAGAAACGTTTTATTTTTGTGCTTCCAACATTGTCGTTCTCCCAACCAGCTTTGTTGCTCACACCATGCACGAATTCACCGAAGGCGTTCGCCAGGTGAGCGTGCATTCGATTCACCACCACTTCATCGAGGCGCGCCTTCGGATTAAGCTCATGTCGAACGATTTTTCGCAATGGCTGCATGAAGACGTAGGATTGACGGAGACCGCACGCGCTCTTAACCGCATCGATATTTACACCATGACGCTCGAAGACGTTCGGCTGCAGATCGTCCGCATTGTTGAACGCGCCTTGATTTAATGAAAGAGACTCAAGAAATGGAATCATTGAAACAGAACGCACAAAGTGTCTCTACGGTTAGTGATCCTTATCAGGCTACAGGAGCAGTGGCGGCTTCTCCGACTCCAGTCCAGCCAGAACGACGCAGAACGCCCCGAACATGGGAAATTCCTCCAGCGCCCGTTCCGCCTCCGCATTTGAATGATTACAAGAAGATCGTCGGCGAGGCGGAGATTGACGAGCTCCAGTTTTTGGCTCGCGATCTGAAGGGCAAGACCGTCAAAATGGTGAATTCAACTGCGGTCGGCGGCGGTGTCGCCGAAATGCTGAACCGTCTGGTTCCACTTTTGAGCGAACTCGAGGTCGGCACTCACTGGGATGTCATTACAGGAGGCAATGATTTCTTCGAAGTGACGAAGGCATTCCACAATGCCCTTCACGGAAGTGAATACGAACTTACACGTCAGGCTCAGGAAATCTTCCTGATGTACAACGAGCAAAACCGCGAGCGGATGCAGTTCACTGAGGATGTAATCGTGGTTCACGATCCGCAACCAGCCGCTCTTGTTCGAGCACGGGAAAAAACCTCCGCGCGCTGGGTATGGCGATGCCATATCGATCTTTCCAATCCTCACCCGCAGGTGTGGGGATTTCTGCGGCCATTTATTGAACAATACGACGGTGCCATCTTTTCCTCCCAATCGTTTGCCCGGCAGTTGCCCATCCCGCAATATCTTTTTTATCCGTGCATTGACCCGCTTTCCGAAAAGAACAAAGAGCTGGACGATGCGTTCATTCAAAAGGTTTGCGACGAAAGCGGAATTGACCGTTCTCGCCCGGTCGTGACGCAGGTGTCGCGGTTCGATCGACTCAAGGATCCGGTCGGCGTAGTGCAGGCTTTTAAGTTGGCGAGGAAATACGTCGATTGCCAACTCGTTCTCGCAGGCGGGGGCGCTAGCGATGACCCCGAGGGCGCCATCGTGCTGAAAGAAGTGAAGGAGGTCGCTGGGAACGATCCCGACATTATTATTCTCGACCTCCCGCCCTGGTGCGCGCTCGAAATCAACGCCCTCCAGCGCGCGTCGACCATCATCGTGCAGAAATCGATCAAGGAAGGATTCGGCCTGACCGTTACCGAGGCGCTATGGAAGGGCAAGCCCACAATCGGGGGAGCCGTCGGAGGTATTCCAAATCAGATCATTCACAAGCTCACCGGCATGCTCGTGCACTCGGTGGAAGGATGTGCCTACCAGATCCGCTATCTGTTAACGCATCCCGAATTTGCAGGTCAGCTCGGAAAGAGCGGTCGCGAACACGTACGCGAGAACTTCCTGATGACGACCAACGTCCGCCGCTGGATGCTGTTGCTCCGTATCCTGCAGGCGAATCGCGGCAACTGACAGAACAGGAGTGTGAAGCCATGATGGCAGGGTCCTCTTTTCCTTGCGCCGCCGCTTCCTCTCTTTCCCCCGCCACGGCCAGGTGACTTTCGGATTACGAAAATCCGTACATCCCCTTGACAGCGCTACGCATCTGTTGAATATTGATGCATAGAGATGAATAATTATTCAGCCCACGGAGTGCAATGACCAAGCCCGTTCGGCACAAGGTGATTCTCGAATTGCTCGAGAATGGTCCCCTCGCCAGTCAGGAGGATCTTCAGCGTGCCCTCGCCCGTCGTGGATGCAAAGTCGGGCAGGCCACACTCTCGCGCGACATTCACGAACTTGGCCTGGTTAAGACCGGCGATGGCTACGCCCGCCTGGATGAAGAAGCAACGTCGGAATCCGGCCTGCCGTCGGCACAGCGCCTGGTACGCGAGTTTGTCACCGATGTCCGCACTGCCCAGAATCTTCTCGTGGTTAAGACAGCCGTCGGCAGCGCCCAGCCTGTAGCGGCGGCGCTCGACGCGGAATCCTGGCCCGAGGCGATCGGCACCATCGCCGGGGACGACACCATTTTGATCGTTGCCCCTGACAACAAATCAGCCACGCGTCTCGCCCACCGCATACGGGAGACGCTTGCCTAATGTCCTCCAAAATCAAAGTTGCGGTGTTGGGAGCGACCGGTTATTCCGGTTTGGAATTGTCGAAGATCCTTCTTCGCCATCCGCGCGTCGAACCGGTGTTCGTGCGCCGCGAAAACGGAAAGTCGTCCGCTGCAAGTTTGGCCGAACAGTTCCCCGGACTTTCCGGCAACGGCAGCCATTCTTTGCTGCCTTTCTCCTGGGACGCGCTTGCACAAGAAAAGGTCGAGATCCTGTTCCTGGCGACGCCGCATGAGGTGTCACGCGCGCTCGCTCCCGAGGCAGTGGAGCGCGGCTTGCGAGTTGTCGATCTGAGCGGCGCCTGGCGCCTGAAACATGCCGCGCATCGCGCCGTCTACAACTTTACCGATCACGATCCCGCCAAAGCCGCCAGCTTCGACCGGCATGCCGTTTACGGCTTGCCCGAACTGAATCGCGACCGGATTGCAGCCGCAAAATTAGTCGCAAATCCCGGGTGCTATGCCACTTCCGTCATTCTGGCCCTGGCGCCGCTGGTGAGCGCTGGTTTGGTCGATCGTCAGCGCGGTATCGTGTCCGATTCCAAGTCAGGTGTCTCCGGCGCCGGCAAAGAGCCTACAGCGCGGACTCATTTCGTTTCTGTTGCTGACAATCTTTCAGCCTATTCGGTCTTCGGTCATCGCCATACGGGCGAGATGCTAGAGCAGTTGAATCTGCACTCCTCCGAGTTGATTTTCACGCCGCATCTGCTCCCGATCCCGCGCGGGATTCTGTCGACAGTGTACCTGCACCTATCGCACCCTGCGTCGCCGGAGCAGATTGAAGCGCGTTACCGCGAGTTTTACGCCGCTGCACGCTGGGTCAGAACGTTTGCGACACCGCAGCTTCCCCAGATTCAGTTTTCGCTGCACTCGAACTATTGCGATATCGGATTCGCGCTTGACGAGGACAGCCATCGACTGATCGTGGTGTCCTGTCTCGACAACCTGCTCAAGGGAGCCGCCGGACAGGCGGTTCAGAACATGAACCTGATGTATGGCTGGAAGGAAGACGAAGGGCTGAATTGAAACTTGTCATCAAAATCGGCGGAGCGGCGCTGGAAGAGAAATCTTCTATGCGCGCCTGCGCCCGGGCGGTTGTCGATCTCGCTCAGGACGCTCACAGCGTTGCGGTCGTTCACGGCGGAGGCTCTGCGCTTACTCGCACACTGAAGCAGCTAGGCAAACAGAGCGAATTCGTCAACGGTCTACGCGTGACGGACGCAGAGACGCGTGACGTCGCGCTCATGGTCCTTGGCGGGATCGTCAACAAAAGCCTCTCGGCCGCGATCAGCGCCGTCGGCCGGCCCGCCTTCGGCATGTGCGGCGGCGACGGTATGTCATTCCGCGCCCGCAAAAAGAATACGAACGGCCATGACCTTGGATATGTAGGCGAAATATCCGCCACCGACTCGCGTTGGATCGAAGCGATTTGGGGATTGGGCGGTATTCCCGTGATTTCGAGCGTTGCGCTTGGCAGCGACGGCGAGTATTACAACGTCAACGCCGATCAGATGGCTGCGGCATGTGCCGTCGCTTGCCGCGCTGACGCGCTGATTTTTCTCACCGATGTTCCGGGTGTAAAGGACGCCGACGGGGCGGTCATGCCGTGGCTCGGCCTCAAGCAGGTTCCCGCGCTGATCAGCGATTCCGTTATTGGTGGCGGGATGCTGCCCAAACTCGAAGCGTGTGGTCACGCGCTACATCACGGTGTAGGACGCGTTCGCATTTTTCCCGCTCAGGAAGTCCACCAGTTGCCTCAGTTCTATTTCGCGAAGCTCGGCTGCGGGACGGAGGTGTTGAGCGCATGACTCTCTCCCAGGCAATCAATTTGGAAGCAGATCTTCTTCTGCCGACCTACGAGCGCAACCGCGTGCTCTTCGACCGCGGACGTGGCGCATACTTATGGGACTCGACGGGGAAAAAGTATCTCGATTTTCTCAGCGGCATCGGCGTCAATGCGCTCGGCTACAGCCATCCCGCGATCCACAGAGTGCTGTCGCAGCAGGCACGCAAGCTGATTCACATCTCGAATCTCTTTTTCCACCCGTACCAGGCGGCACTTGCGAAGCGGCTGACGAAGATTTCCGGCCTCGATCGCGCATTCTTCTGCAACAGTGGCACGGAAGCCTGGGAAGGTGCGTTGAAGCTGGCCCGCGCATACGCGCAGTTCACTAGCACCAATGGCCACAAGCCCAAGTGGCGACTGCTGGCGATCGACAATTCGTTTCACGGCCGCACCTTCGGCTCGTTGGCGACCACCGGACAGCCAAAGTATCGCGCGCCCTTTGAGCCGCTGTTGCCGGGCGTTACCTTCGTCAAGCTCAACGATCTCGACGATCTCAAGCGCCAGTTTGACTCGGAAGCCTGCGCGGTCTGCATCGAGACGATCCAGGGAGAAGGCGGCATTCGTCCTGCCAGCCCCGAATTTCTGACCTTGGCTCGCAAGCTTGCTACCGAACAAGGCGCTCTGCTTATTCTCGACGAGATTCAATGCGGGCTCGGTCGCACGGGAAAGTACTTCGCTTACCAGCATTACGGAGTGCACCCGGACATCGTCACAGTCGCCAAGCCTCTGGCCGCCGGACTGCCGCTGGGCGCAATCCTTACATCGAACAAGGTCGCAGCGGCGATCCATCCGGGCATGCACGGGACGACGTTTGGAGGCGGTCCTCTTGCCTGCGCTGTGGCGATCGAGTTCCTCCAACAGATGGATAAGCTTCAGGGCCACATCCGCAAGACGGGCTCGTATTTCGAATCGCAACTCCGGAAGCTTGCCGGCAAATACAGCTCGATACGCGAAGTTCGCGGCCTCGGCCTGATGCTCGCGGCCGAACTCGATTCCGCCGATCGTGCGAAGGCTGTCGTCCGCAAGTTGCTGGAGCAGGGAATCATCATCAATCGCACGCACGAGACCGTGCTGCGGTTTCTCCCGCCTTACATCGTCACCCGGAAAGAAATTGATCGCGTCATCCGCGAACTCGATGTGGCGCTCAGCTGCGAAGATGCGCCACCTGTATCTGTGCAGAAAGAAAAGTCCGAGCAAGGGAGTCAATCATGAGCACCTCTATCCTCACATCCCAGGTCCGGAGCAAGCCGGCGCCCAGGAAATTTCAGTCGCGCGATCTGGTTTCGACCCGCGATCTCGCGCCTGCCGAAGTGCGCTCCATCCTGGAGCTCGCCAGCTTGATGAAGGCGCGCCCTGAAGATTTTCGTACGACGCTTGCAGGCAAGCAGCTCGTCATGTTTTTTGAGAAGCCCTCGCTACGCACCCGCCTGACGTTCGAGTCCGGTATGGCGAGCCTCGGCGGCGTGTCATTCTTTGTCGATCAGACCGGTGGCCGACTGGGCGAGCGCGAGAAGCTCAGCGACATTGCCCACAATCTCGAACGCTGGATTAATGTCATTGTGCTGCGCACCTTCGAACACGAGACCGTCGAAAAGATGGCCGAGTACGCCTCCGTCCCGGTGGTGAATGCGCTCAGCGAACTCGAGCATCCATGCCAGGCTCTGGCGGATTATTTCACTTTGCAGGAGCGCTTCGGCGACCTGAAGAACCGCAGGCTCGCCTACGTCGGCGACGGGAATAATGTCGCGAACTCGTTGTTGCTGACCTGTGCTGCGCTCGGTTCCTCGATCCGTGTTGCGACGCCCGCCGGTTACGAGCCGGACCCGGGAATCGTGGTCGCCGCCCATCAGCTCGCCGAGCGGACCGGAGCCGACATTACACTGCTTAACGATCCGAAGGAAGCCGTCTCCGGAGTCGACGCCGTTTACACCGACGCGTGGGTCAGTATGGGCGACGAAGCCGAGACTGAGATCCGCAATCGGGTCTTCGTGCCCTATCGGGTTGACGAAGAACTAATGTCCCACGCTGCGCCGCACGCCCTCTTCATGCATTGTCTTCCCACGCATCGTGGTGAGGAAGTCACCGACGCTGTCATCGATTCGCCGCAATCGGTTGTTTTCGATCAGGCGGAAAATCGCATGCACGTTCAGAAAGCCATTCTCTTTTTACTTCTCGATGGAGACCGCCGCCGGTTCCCAGTTAGGAGCGCACATGTCTGAAAAAGTTGTCCTTGCATATTCAGGAGGTCTGGACACCTCCATCATCATTCCGTGGCTCAAGGAGAACTACTCCTACGATGTCATCGCCATGGTGGGCGACGTCGGGCAGGGCGACGATCTTGAGGCCGTCGTCGAGAAGGCCTACAAAACCGGCGCCAGCAAAGTTGTCATCGAAGACCTCCGCGAGGAATTCCTGGCCGGTTATGTTTTTTCCGCTCTTCGCGCCGGAGCGGTGTACGAACACAAGTACCTGCTCGGTACATCGCTCGCTCGTCCAGTGATTGCCAAGCGGCAGGTGGAGGTCGCCCTCGCTGAGGGCGCCACTGCCGTCGCCCACGGTTGTACCGGAAAAGGCAATGACCAGGTGCGTTTCGAGCTGACCTACCAGGCACTGGCGCCGGAGCTCAAGATTATCGCGCCCTGGCGTGAGTGGAATCTAAAATCCCGCGAAGATTGCCTCGATTATGCCGAGGCGCATGGCATCCCCGTAGCCCAGAGCCGCGAAAAAATTCACAGCCGCGATCGCAACCTCTGGCACATCAGCCACGAAGGCGGCGAACTCGAAGATGCCGGCAACGCGCCGCTGCCGACCACTTGGCAGCTCACTAATTCACCGCAAGACGCACCGGACCGCGAAGAGCAGGTCCGAATCGGGTTCGAAAAAGGCGTTCCGGTCTCGGTGAACGGCATGCAACTCGATCCGGTCTCGCTGCTTGAACTTCTCAATGAAATCGGTTCGCGTAACGCCGTTGGCCGCATCGACTTGGTGGAGAATCGCTTCGTCGGAATCAAGTCTCGCGGGTGTTACGAAACGCCGGGCGGCACGCTCCTTCTCGCTGCGCATCGCGAGCTCGAAGCTCTCTGTCTCGACCGCGACCTGATGCACTTCAAGCAGGGAATCGCGCTCAAGTATGCCGAGCTGGTCTATTTCGGATTATGGTTCACACCCTTGCGCGAGGCACTCGACGCATTCGTCGCCAGCACGCAGAATGAAGTCACGGGAGAAGTTACGCTCTCTCTCTACAAAGGAAACATCGCGATTGCCAATCGCCAGTCCGAGTTCTCGCAGTACAACACGGATCTGGCCGCATTCACGATGGGCTCGAGCTACGACCAGAAAGATGCCGCCGGATTCATCCGCATCCTCGGTTTGCCATCGCGCTCCCGCGCGCATTCGCGCGTTGAGGTGGCGAAGTGAAGATGTGGTCAGGACGCTTCCGGCAGCCGTTGGACGCGGAATTCGAGCGCTGGCAGCGTTCGTTTCCGTTCGACCGGCGGCTGCTGGAGCACGAAGTAGAAGCCAGCCGGGCACACGCGCGCGCTCTGAAGAACGCAGGTATCGTCTCGCCTGAAGAGCTGGCCTCGATTCTCTTTGGCCTCGATCAGCTGCATGAAAAAGCGCTGTCCGATCCTTCGTTCCTACAGGATGAAGAAGCCGAAGATGTCCATCACTTCGTGGAAAAGAAACTGGTTTCGCTTGTCGGTGACGCCGGATACAAGCTCCACACGGGGCGGAGCCGCAACGAGCAGGTTGCTACCGACCTGCGGCTCTACGTCCGCGCAGCGATTGACGATCTGCAGATCAAGCTGGCGGAGTTCCTCGAAAGCTTTGTGTCCTGCGCTGAGCGAGCTGGCAACGCTGCTATGCCTTCGTACACCCACCTGCAGAAGGCCGAGCCAGTTCTCGTTGCGCACTGGCTACTCACCTATGTCGAGATGTTCAGTCGTGACGGTGAGCGTCTCGCGGATTGCCGCAAGCGAGTAAATCTCTGTCCGCTTGGTTCCGGACCTGTGGCCGGCGCCACCATTCCGCTCGATCGCAATGCCATCGCTGCCGATCTCGGCTTCGACGCGCCGACAGCGAACAGCATCGACGCCACCAGCGATCGTGATTTCGCAATCGAATTCGTTACCGCTCTCAGCTCGCTCGGTCTCCATCTCAGCCGCTGGGCCGAGGAGATGATCCTGTTCTCCACGCAGGAGTTCGGCTTCGTCCGATTGCCGGAAGCCTACTCCACGGGAAGCAGCGCGATGCCGCAAAAGAAGAACCCCGACCTGCTCGAACTCGTGCGCGGAAAGGCGGGCCGCCTGGCGGGCAATCTTACCGCTTTGCTCACATCGGTGAAGGGTCTTCCTCTCGCCTATAACAAAGACATGCAGGAGTCGCAGGAACCGTTATTCGATGCGGGAGAGACAGCCGCTTCGCTGCTGCCGCTCGTTACTGGTTGGATGAACACCGTGGAGTTTGACTTCGAGCGCATGCAGGCCGCCGCCGAATCCGGGTTCATGAATGCCTGGGCCGCCGCCACCTATCTCGTGAAACGCGGTGTGCCATTCCGCATCGCTCATGAGCAGGTCGGCAAAGCCGTCCAGTTCTGCATCGAAAATGACTGCGAACTCGCCGACCTCTCGTTCGATCAGGTCCGTCAGTTTGCTCCACTGGCCGGCGATGACTTTCATTCCTGTCTGAAGCTTGAATCCGTTCTCGCTATTCACGACGTCATTGGCGGAACCGCGCCCAATCGCGTCAAGCAGGCAATCGCCGTCGCTAAACAGCGCATTGCCTTGCGGAAGGAGGCGGCTCATGCGCACGCGTGAAGCCATACTTCCCGATGCGGAGCAGATCCACCGCCTGATTTGCGGGCACTTTGAGTCTGGCACGCTTCTGCCGCGCACGCTGCCTGAGATCTGCGAAAACATCCGTGACTTCCAGGTTGTCGAAGATGGCGGCTGCATCATTGCCTGCGGGGCACTTCATCTCTATGGACTGCATCTCGCGGAGGTGCGCTCCATCGCCGTCGATCCTCTATATCAAAAGCGTGGCGCGGGCTTCATGGTAGTGAAAGCATTGCTGCGACAGGCGCGGAAGCATCGGGTCACCGGCGTCTGTCTGTTCACGCGAATTCCCGAGTTTTTCGCTCGCCTGGGATTTGTCGTTGTGACGCGCGAAGAAATTCCCGACAAACTCTACAAGGATTGCTGTGTGTGCCCGAAGCTTCATTCCTGCGACGAAGTCGCTATGCTGCACGGGGAGCTGCCCAACATGGCGATTCTGCCGCAGCCATCTTCCATCTTGGTCAAGCTGGAAGCATGAGTGGCGTCCAATCAAAAAAACTTCCGATTCACTTGCCAGACGGCTTTTCATTTTCCGCTGTTACCTCCGGCATAAAGGCCAGTGGAAAACCGGATCTCGCGCTAATCGCCTGCGCTCCGGGAACTCGCGCGGCCGCTATGTTTACCAATAACCGTGTGATCGCAGCCCCTCTGCAAGTCGCAAAAAAATCGCTTCGTGCGACGCGCGGCAGCGTTCGCGCCGTGGTTGTAAATTCCGGTAACGCAAATTGCGCCACCGGCGAAGCTGGCCTGCTTGGCTGCCGCGAAGTGTGCGACAAATCGGCCGAGATCTCAGGATGTCGGCCGGAGGAAGTCTTTCCTGCCTCGACCGGGATCATCGGTGTTCCATTTCCCGCGGCCAAGATTATCGAGAGCCTTCCGGACTTGTTCAAGAATGCATTGCCAAGCCTGGAAGCGGCGCATGCTTTCGCTCGCGCCATCATGACAACCGACACACGGCCGAAAGTTGCTTCCGCGACTTTCCGTGAGCGCGGGCGCCAAATCTCTGTCCTCGGAGTGGCGAAGGGTTCGGGAATGATTCACCCGCAGCTCGCAACGATGCTTGTCTATCTACTAACCGATGTCTACGCTACTTCGACACAATTGGCTTCGGCATTGAAGGAAGCCACCGACCGTAGTTTCAACTGTATTTCCGTTGACGGGGACACTTCGACAAACGACACAGCATTGCTGCTGGCTAGTGGCCGCAGTGGCGTGACTCTCAAGAAAGGCGGGGTCGGCAAGAGTTTCCAGGCCGCTTTGTTGGAGGTTTGCAACTCTCTCGCCCAGCAGATTGTCGCCGACGGAGAAGGCGTTCAGCATGTGGTAAGGATCACCGTCGAAGAAGCCAAAGACTCCGCGGAAGCCCGACAGGTTGCGGCGGCAATATCGCATTCGTTACTCGTAAAGACAGCCTGGGCCGGAGCGGATCCGAACTGGGGGCGCATCCTCGCTGCGGTAGGCTATTGTGGTGTTGCCATTAATCCGAGCCGCGTAAACATCTACGTGGGAGATCAGATCGTATGTCGCAACGGAGAAGCCCATCCGTTCGATGAGAAACGTGCCCATGATCATCTCAGCCAGTTTCGCTGCGACGTCCGAGTTCGATTGGCACGCGGAAAAGCCTCGCTGCAATTCCACACTACCGACCTATCGGCCGAGTACATTCGAATCAATGCTGACTATTCCACATAGCCTCAGCAAGAGCGCCTCGGTCTCTCTAATCGACTGAAAATAAATTGGTTCTACCTAGGGTTTCGCTTCACTTGTAATCAGAACGCATTCGTGAGAGCGCATCCCGATCTTGCGCTGACCAAGCGGGGTTAAACCATTCTAGATAAACGTCTTAGAATCTGTTATTGACAAGCTTTCGGCCGAGGTTTAGGTTCGTTAACGTTTACGGTCTTTGAGTGTCTTATAACACGCTGTCCTCCATGTATAAGGACATTGCTATTGCTGGCATCGGCGCATCCTTCACCGCCGGGTTGCTTCCATGACTGGAAAAACTAAGCTTCTCGATATCGCCAAAGCCCTCGGGGTCTCGACGGGCACCGTACATCGTGCCTTACACAACCATCACGGTGTCAGTCCTATGACAAAGGCGAAGGTTCTGCAGATGGCAAAGACCCTTCGCTATCGACCCAATCTCGCCGCGCGTTATCTTTCTTCGAAACGAAACCTTCGCATCTCGGTGAACACGCTTCAAGGCACAACCTCTTTTTGGGACGAGGTACGGGCTGGAATTGGCGAAGCGTCACGAAGCCTTGCTATAGAGAACGTCGATATCCAATACCGGACGTATCCCCGTCTTGGCGAAGGTGAGGAAGAGGCTTTCGAATCGGCTCTTCAAGACCATGTGGACGGCATCATAACCTTCCCTAGCCGACCGCAAAGCCTTCAGTCCTTCATGCGGCGTGCGTCGCGCAATGGAGTTCCCGTCGTTTGTGTTGCCACGGACGCTCCCCACGGGGGACGTTTGGCGGTGGTCTCGGTCGACACCCTCGCGAGCGGCGCCCTGGCCGCAGATCTTCTCGGGAGCCTGCTTCGCGGTACTGGCAAAGTGGCAGTTACGTTAAGTTCTCTCGGTATCACCGAACATGCAGAAAAATACCGCGCATTCGAAAGCACGCTCAACCTGCTTTACCCCCAGATGCGCATCGAACCGCCGATTGAAGATCACGACGTCGACTCGGAAGCGTACGAGAAATGCCGCAAGCTCTTTAATAATCATCCGGATCTGGCGGGCATTTATGTGACAACCGAAGCATCAATACCTGTGCTCAATGCGGCGCGCGATACAGGCATGCACAACCATCTCACGGTGATCACGACGGATTTATTCCCAGCTCTGGTGGACGAAATCCGTAGCCGGGCAGTTGCTGCAACGATCTATCAAAGGCCGCGAACACAAGGCCGCATGGCATTTCGTCTTCTTCATGAATTTCTGGCGGAAGGGGAATGTTCCACTCCACAAGTGACGTTGGCACCGCACCTCGTGATGCGCGGCAACCTCGATTTCTTCCTGCAGCGACAATCTTCTGAATCGAATGGCGAGGAAGGAAAGCCGCAGACTTCTGCTCCGGAATTGTCTGAGTACTTTGGGTAAATTATCCACATCGCATTTTCGTCCAGGGAATCCGCATGTCTGCTGAGAGATATCTTCTCGGAATTGATGTCGGCACCGGTGGCACTCGCGCTCTCATTATCGACGGTCGTGGTGCTGTGGTTGCTTCCGGCACCCACGAGCATGTTCCATTTGCCTCGCCCAAACTCGGCTGGGCGGAACAGGATCCACGCGACTGGTGGCAGGCCTGCGGCGAGGCCGTCCATAAAGCACTCGGCGGCGCCGGTGTCTCGAGCGATTCGATCGCGTCTGTCGGATTTTCCGGGCAAATGCACGGCGCTGTGTTGCTAGACGCCAATGACGACGTTGTTCGTCCGGCACTAATCTGGTGCGATCAGCGAACGGCCAAGCAGGTGCAGGATCTCACCGACCTATTTGGCACTGAACGCCTCATTGAGCTGACCTGCAATCCTCCATTGACTAACTTCACTTTGACGAAACTGCTCTGGGTCCGAGAGAACGAGCCGCAAAACTGGCAGCACGTCGCTCACGTGATGTTGCCCAAGGACTACGTGCGCTTCCGCCTTACTGGCGATCGCGCCATCGACATGGCCGACGCCTCCGGCACTCTGTGTCTCGACGTGGCGCGCCGCACGTGGTCTTCCGAAGTGCTGCGCAAGGCAGGGATTGACGAGCAGTTGCTGCCGCCTCTATTCGAGTCCCCAGAGATTTGCGGTTATGTCTCCGCTGCTGGTGCCGAAGCAACTGGCTTGCGGGCCGGAACCCCGGTCGTTGCCGGCGCAGGAGATCAGGCTGCTGGCGCCGTCGGGATGGGCATTGTGCGTCCCGGAGCGGTAAGCGCCACGATTGGAACTTCCGGCGTCGTCTTCGCCGCAACCGATGCTCCCGCTCTTGATCCGCGCGGTCGCATCCACACGTTCTGCCATGCGATCCCTGGACGTTGGCACGTCATGGGCGTTACCCAGGCTGCGGGTCTCTCGTTGAGATGGTTCCGCGACACTTTTGGAGCCGGCAGCGATGATGGCCGCGATCCCTATGATCGTCTGGCCAAAGAAGCTTCTTCATCTCCAGTTGGCTCAGACGGCGTCCTTTGGGCGCCTTACCTGATGGGAGAGCGAACGCCGCACTGCGACCCCGACGCTCGCGGGGCGCTCATCGGCCTGGCTGCTTCCCATACCCGCGCTCACATCGTTCGCGCGATTCTTGAAGGGGTTGCCTTCAGCCTTCGCGATAGCTTCACAATTTTTGGTGAGATGGGAGTCCCCGTAGAGCGAGTGCGATTAGGAGGAGGCGGCGCTCGCTCCGCCGTTTGGCGTCAGATTCAGGCAGATGTTTACGCGCAGCCCGTAGAAATTGTCGAAGCCGAGGAAGGCGCTGCCTATGGTGCAGCGATCCTCGCTGGCGTTGGCGCTGAGGTCTGGAATTCGGTCGACGACGCCTGCGACGCCGTGGTCCGGACTGCGCAGAAGGTTAGCCCGAACCCCCACAATGTCGCCGTTCTCGACGAGACATATCATAAGTACCGTCGCGTCTATCCGGCCCTCCGGCAAGTTTTCGGTGGCACCGCGACACAGACGGAAGTTGGCTCTGCGGTCCGCTAACCACTGACTGCGAATTACCGACTACCGGCACTTACTTCTCCTGTTGTTTGGAACCTCACTCCCGCCAGAGGCCTTCCTGAAGCTAGCGCATCGCGAATCTCTCCGCGATTGATTAGTCCTTCGCCCGCAGCTTCCGCGAAGATCTTGATAGCTTGCTCGAGCGGAGTCCCTTCCGGCAGTCGGAAAATCCATGGCACATTGGTCGACGTCAATGCACGGTCACGATGGCTAGCCCGGTCTGCGAGCGCGCTTTGGCGAGAATCTTCAGGCCATCGATTCCAAGGCCCTGAAAGGCGTAAGGGGACGACCGAGGTTTGTAAGCACCTCCTCGCAGGACGCGTGCGCCGGCCTCCGCTACGGCCTCGGCGGTCTTCAGCAATTGTCGCTCTGTCTCCACCGCGCAGGGTCCGGCCATGACGACAAACTCGTCGCCACCGATTTCGACCTCGCCGGCATGCACCACGATCCGGCTGTTCGAATCGTCCCTGGCTACCAGGTCATAACGTGAAAACTGGCCGTTCCATTGGCAGTTCGCCGTTTTTGAGCCTAAGATCGGCTCAACCCGGCAGAAGTGATTCCCGTCACGCGCGCGAGTGACAAAGGCCGCAAAAATGACTAAAAATGCTGCGCGTCATGATCGTTTCAGCCAGTCAATAATGCAAAGCCACTAGAAAAAACGGCGTCTCCAGGAAATTGGAGATCGCCGTTTTTGCCTTTTGTGCTTACGCGCTTAGCCTGCCGAGAACTTGTAGATCGTCTCTGTGTGATAGGTTGCGCCGGGTCTCAGAATGACTGATGGAAACTTCGGCTGGTTCACCGAATCCGGGAAGTGTTGCGTCTCCAGACAGAGAGCCGCGTGCTGACCGTAGACCGCACCGCGTTTTCCTGTCAGCGTGCCATCCAGAAAGTTTCCAGAGTAAAACTGGACTCCGGGCTCGTTCGTCCATACTTCCATCTGTCGTCCCGAGGACGGAGCGAACACGCGCGCCGCCAGCGTCATCCCGCCCGCTTTTTTACGCAACACGAAGTTGTGATCGTACCCGCCTGGGTTTCCTTTCATCTCTGCGATGTGCGTGCCGATCGCCACCGGCTTGCTGAAGTCGAGAGGCGTTTCCTTCACCGGTGCAATCTCTCCACTCGGAATCAGACCCGTTCCCACCGGTGTGTAATTGTCCGCCTCGATGTACATCACTTCATCCAGGACGTCCTTGCCCGATCCGAGATTGAAGTAGCTGTGATTCGTCATGTTGACGGGAGTCGCCTTATCAGTCTTGCCCGTGTACTCGATCTTCAGTTCGTTATCGTTCGTCAGACGATAGACCACGCTGACATCGAAATTCCCCGGGAAGCCCTCATCGCCATCCGGACTGAGGTAGCTGAACTTCACGCCGGCGCTGTTTTTTTCATGGAGCGGCTCAGCTTTCCATACTCGGCGGCTCAGGTCGTGCGATCCGCTGTGCAGAGTGTTCGGTGGATCGTTAATCTCGAGCGAGTACTCGTGTCCGTCGAGCGTGAATTTGCCTTTCGCGATGCGATTGGCCACTCGTCCCACCGTTGCCCCAAACCACGGGTGCTTGGCCTCATATCCCTGGATGTTGTCGAATCCGAGCACCACATCGCCCAGCTTCCCCTCTTTATCGGGCACCCACAACTCGACTAGCGTTGCCCCGTAGGTGATAACCTTGGCGATCGATCCCTTGGCATTCTTCAGCGTGTACATGTCGACGGCCGTACCGTCCTTCAGCGCACCAAACTTGCTCGCTTCCACCGTGGCCTCCGCGTGCGCGCTCTTATGCGAGTGCGCCCAACTGCTACTGAAAACTACGCCGACCACCGCCAGGACCAGGACTGTTCTTTTGGGCAACGCTTCCATGCTCTTCATGATTTCGCTCCGCGGCCAATCAGCTCTCCGAGCTAACCTAAGCGTTTCCGCTCCGTGATTGCAAGGATACTTTGCCGAGAAATCACCGTACGAATCGTTCCCGGCCTTTCGCGGTACGACGCCCGAACAGCCGAAGCATCACCGCCGCCTTGGATATCAGATTCACTACCTTGGTCCAGATGCGTCCTGAAAGTTTCTTCGGGCAGCTCAAAGCGTTATTCTTGATGTTCTAACAATTGATCCCTGGGCGAACTCTCGATCTTCCACGGTCTTTCATTTCGCGAACCAGCAGACCTGACACTTTCAGACGTGTCGTAAGGAGGCGTCTGTGTTTTCGCTTTCATTTGTTCGTGTCCCATGCTTGCTCATCTTTCTTTTCACACTTTCGTTGTGCGCACAAACCCAACCGGGACGAACGGTCTCGCCAATTCCTACACAAATTCCCGGGCAGAACGCCATCTTGATGGGTACCGACTGGTACCCCGAACAATGGCCTGAATCACGATGGGAAGAGGACTTGCGCTTGATGGAAGCAGCACACCTCAAGGTGGTCCGCATCGCTGAATTTGCCTGGAGCACGATGGAACCGTCCGAGGGCTATTACGAATTCGCATGGCTTGATCGCGCGATTGCCCTGGCCGCTCAACATCACATTGTCTCCGTACTTGGCACTCCTACCGCAGGTCCGCCGGCTTGGCTCACCCAAAAGTATCCGGAGACGCTCCGTATCGATGAAAACGGGCATCGCGCAACTCATGGCGCCCGCGCTCATGGCTCATCGAGTTCCCTTCGTTATCGGGAATTCTGCCGGGGTATCGCCGAGCAAATGGCAAGTCACTTCGGCCACAATCCCAATGTTGTCGGCTGGCAGATCGACAATGAATACGGCTACGCACTAATGTCGCACGACGACGAGACGCGCAAACAGTTTCAGGGTTGGTTGCAGGCAAAGTACAAGACCCTCGACAACGTCAACGCCCACTGGACCACCGCCTATTGGAGCCAGACCTACGATAACTGGGCCGAAATCCCAATTCCCGCCGACGACCACAACCCGGGTCTAAGACTTGATTGGAAGCGCTTCATAACCTACACCTGGACCTCCTACCAGCAAAACCAGATCGATGCGATCCGCAAGCACGCCGATCCGCGTCAGTTCATCACCGGCAACTTCATGGGTTTTTTCGACGGATTCGACCACTATCTCATCAGCGAGCCGCTCACCTTTGCTTCTTGGGACGACTATGTCGGGACGGGTCATGTGGATCCGGTCGCCAATGGCCTGACCCACGATCTCACGCGCGGCTTTAAAAGGCAGAATTTCTGGGTCATCGAAACACAGCCCGGCGCCGTGAACTGGTCGAACCTTAATAACTTCCTGAATCGGGGTGAAGCCCGCGCTATGGCATGGCAGGCAATCGGCCATGGCGCCGACGATGTCAGTTACTGGCAGTGGCGTAGTGCTCTCAACGGACAGGAGGAAATTCACGGTGTGCTCGTCGGCCCGGATGGAACGCCCGTTCCATTCCTGCAGGAGATTGCCCAGACTGCCGCCGAATTTGAGAAGGCACAGGATGCATTCCGCGGCACAACACCCGTCTCGGAAGTGGCGCTCCTCTACGACTACGACAGTCACTGGGCAGTCCAATTTCAGCGGCACACCGAGAAGTACGACGATATCGCGCTCCTCAGGGCCTACTACGCCCCGCTGCGCAAACTCTCGCAATCGGTAGATGTGATTAGCCCCTACACCCCGCTCGATAGTTACAAACTCGTGGTCGCCCCGAACCTCAATGTGCTTCCGAAGGATTTGGCCGACCATCTGCTCGCCTATGTGCGAAACGGGGGACACCTCGTGATGGGCCCACGTTCGTCGATGAAAGATGAGTTCAATGGCCTTCTTCCGCAGCGCCAGCCTGGATATCTAATCGACGCAGTCGGCGCCCGCGTGGAACAGTACTATGCACTGGAGAAGGACTTCCCAGTCTCCGGTGTGCTGGGCACCGGCGCGGCCACGATCTGGGCTGAGCAACTGAAAGCGCACGTCCCGGACGTCGAGGTTCTGCTGAAGTACGGCAAGAGCAATGGTTGGCTTGATGATCAGCCCGCCGTGGTCACTCGCGTTTATGGCAAGGGCCGCATCACCTACATCGGCGCAATTCTCGATGACAAGCTTACCGACGCTACCGCTCGATGGATGATACAAAAAGCAGGCATCATGCCGGTGTTCGGTCCTCTCGCCGACGGTGTTGAAGTCAGCCGTCGCGTGGGAGAAGGGAAGCAGGTCTTCGTCCTGGTGAACTACGCCTCCGGCTCGCGCGAAATCGCCATTCCGCATTCGATGAAAGCTCTGCTCGCAAACGCCACCGTCGACAAGTTGACTCTCCCTCCCTACGGCGTCGAGGTTCTTCTCAACTCCAAATAGCATGCCGGATCCTGCCTCCAATCCAACGGCAATTGCCCGCCGCTTCCGCGAGCTCTATGGTGAGACCCCGCGTATCTTTCGTGCTCCGGGCCGCGTCAACCTGATCGGAGAGCACACAGACTACAACGACGGCTTCGTGATGCCGATGGCCATCGAATTCTCCACTTGGGTCGCCATCGCGCCCGCCCGCGAGCGTGTCCTGTCCATTTACTCCGACCATTTCAATGAAACTGTGGCATTGCTGCTCGACCAGTTCGGCGGTCCTCCACGCAATCATTGGAGCGACTACATGCGTGGCGTCGCCGCTCTGCTTCAGTCTGCCGGTTACCCGCTTATCGGAGCCAACCTCATCATTCACGGAGAAGTGCCGCTCGGCGCAGGCTTGAGTTCGTCCGCTTCAGTTGAGATCGCCACCGCGCTGGCATTGCTTTCGCTTACGAACTCCAGTCTTCCGCCACGCGATCTCGCCGTGATCTGCCAGCGCGCTGAGCACGAGTTCGTCGGAACACGCTGCGGCTTAATGGACCAATTCATCTCCGTCTTTGGCCGCGAGGCCCATGCGCTCTTGCTCGACTGCCGCTCTCTCGATTTTCAGTTCCTCCCGATTCCTGCTGATGCATGTTTTGTCGTTTGCAACAGCATGGTCAAACACGAGCTGGCAGTCGGAGAATACAATCGCCGACGAGCAGATTGCGAATCTGCGGTTCGCATTATTCGCCATAGTCGACCCGAAATTTCCGCACTCCGTGACGTTACCGTCGCCGACCTCGATCTCTGTCGTGCCCAATTGTCAGATGTCGTATATCTACGATGCCGTCACGTGATCACGGAAAACGGCCGCGTACTCGCTGCCGGCCGCGCCCTCGAATCCTCTGACCTCAACCGATTCGGACGCCTCATGTACGAGTCGCACCGCAGCATGCGCGACGATTACGAAATCAGCTGCCGCGAGATTGATATGCTGGTTGATGCCGCTTCCAGAATTGATGGAGTCTACGGTGCCCGCATGACGGGCGGCGGTTTTGGCGGATGCACCGTCAACTTGATTCGCATGCAGAACGTCGCTCAATTCCAGCAGGCGATCGTTAAGGCGTATAAAAACGCCACGGGCATCACTCCCAGCCTTTATGTCTGTTCGCCGGCGAAGGGAGCCGGTGAATCGGCTGTAACAGTGGAAGAGTTAGATGGATCTCGCCCAGCTCAGTGAGCTCTCACATCGGCGCCTCAATCCCTTGACCGGGGATTGGGTGCTAGTCTCTCCGCATCGAGCAGAGCGTCCGTGGCAAGGCCGGGTGGAGAAGGTCCCGGCGTGTGTTCTGCCGCACTATGACCCCGATTGTTATTTGTGTCCGGGCAACGAGCGCGCCGGCGGCATTCGGAATCCACGCTACCAATCGACTTTCGTTTTCACCAACGATTTCGCCGCCTTGCGCCCGGACGTTCACGGCGTCCGGTTCGCCGATGCCAGTGGCATCCTATGCGCCGAGAGTGAATCCGGCGCCTGCCGCGTCGTCTGTTTCTCGCCCCGCCACGATCTCACTCTCGCCCGCATGTCCGAAGGCGAAATCATCCAGGTCGTCAATGTCTGGGCCCGCGAGTACGCCGACCTTGGCGCACAGTCGGACATTCATTATGTCCAGATTTTCGAGAACCGCGGCGAGATGATGGGGTGCAGCAATCCGCACCCTCACGGTCAGATCTGGGCCAACCACACGATTCCTAACGAGCCTCGCAAGGAGCAGGAATTCCAGCTTGCTCACTTGCGTCGCCACAGCACCTGCCTGCTGTGCGACTACCTCGACCTCGAGCGGAACTCCGGCGACCGCACGGTTTGTGAAAACGAGTTCTTTCTTGCTGTCGTGCCCTTTTGGGCAACTTGGCCCTTCGAAATTCTGCTGCTCTCAAGGATTCACGGTCGCGATCTAGTTTCCCTCGATCCGGCCGGCCGTGCCGCGCTTGCGAACATCCTCAAACAAATCACCACGCGCTACGACAACCTCTTCGAAATCTCTTTCCCCTACTCCATGGGTATTCACCAGGCCCCCACTGATGGCGGCGATCATCCGGAATGGCATCTGCACGCGCACTTCTACCCGCCCCTTCTCCGATCGGCTACCATCCGCAAATTCATGGTTGGATACGAAATGCTCGGCTCACCTCAGCGCGACATCACGCCAGAATCGGCGGCTGCTCGCTTGCGTAAACTCTGCTCGACTCACTATCTCGACCACTAATCGGCTGACCCAGTCTTCGCATTGACTCCGCCCTGCCTTCTGCGATTGGATGGAAGCTGACTGTGGCTATCGTTCCCTCCATCCCGAAAACCGAACGCCGGCACTTCGATTGGCTCGATGTTTTCTGGTTCATTATTTTGGTCTTACTCGCGGTCCTTCCGCCACGTATCGAGTGGCACAAGCAGATCATCCTGCTCGGTATTGGCATTCTCCAGGTTCTCGAAGGACCCCTCATCCGATACCTTCCTCAACGCGGTCCGATTTACGCTGTCCTACTCAAGATTCTTCTCGCGACATTTCTGATCGATCACACGGGTGATGTAGGCATCAACAGCAGTTACTGGCCCATCTATTTCCTGCCGGCCGTGACCGCTGCCCTTTACTTCGGGCCATGGGGCACCCTGACTTGGACCGTCATCACCTCGGCTGCGTATTGCTCCTTCCTCTACCCGGCGCTTCAGGAATACGAACTTACCGACGCAGGCATAGCGCAATTAGCTCTGCGAATCTCATTCTTCTTCCTTGCCTCGATGCTCGTGAACCGCTTCGCGCAAGACAGCCGACGCCAAACTCATCGCTACCAGGTTCTTGCCGAGCAACTCGCCGAGACGAACCGTCAGCTTGAACAGGCTCAAGCAGAAGCACGCCGCTCCGAACGCCTCGCTGCGCTCGGGCAGCTTTCCGCCGGACTGGCACACGAAATTCGCAATCCGCTAGGCGTAATCAAAGGCTCCGCCGAGATGCTCAACCAGAAGCTGGAAAATGCCGCAGAACTCCCTCGCGAACTAGCCGGCTACATCCTTAGCGAATCCAATCGGCTCAGTAGCCTTGTCACTCAGTTTCTCAATTTCGCCCGGCCGCTTCACGCCGATCTCGCGCCCACCGACATTGCCCACGTCCTCGATCGTGTGTTGAAGTATGTTGGTGACCACTGGACCGGCAAACCCGTGGCGGTGGAGCGCCAGTACGACACGGACTTGCCGCCAGTCCCGTTGGATGAGGGGCTCGTGGAGCAGGCCTTCATCAACCTGGTACAAAATGCTTATGAGGCGATGGATGAAACGGGCGGTACTCTGCGCGTCTCGGCCCAGCGAAAAGGTCAGAACGACCAGCCAGGCATCGAGGTACGTATCAGTGACACGGGGCCCGGAATCCCTGAGGAGTTGCGGGAAGAAATCTTCAATCCATTCGTGACAACGAAGAAAACCGGTGTCGGCCTCGGTCTGTCGATCGTCTCGAAAATTGTCGACGGCCACAACGGAACGATTCACGTTGAGAATACGCCACAGGGTGGGGCTTCGTTTACACTTTTCTTCCCACTGGAAAGCGCTGGGGAGGTGCCTTCTAGCGCCGAAAGTGCTGCCGGATAAACGTCACTATGGCCACCATCCTGATCATCGAAGACGAAGCCAAGATGCGGCGCCTGCTCGAACTGAATCTTGGCGAGGACGGCTTCAAGACTCTCTCCGCCGCCGATGCCGAAACCGGACTGAAGCTCCTTTCCTCGGAGCCGGTTCATCTGGTCATCACTGATCTCAAGCTTCCCGGTATGAACGGTCTGGAGCTGTTACATGCGGTCAAAGCCCAGGATGGCGCGCTTCCGGTTGTGGTGATGACCGCATTCGGATCGGTTGAGACGGCGGTTGAGGCCATGAAGGCTGGCGCCAGCGACTACGTCCTGAAGCCCTTTTCCCTGGCTGAGATGAAGCTCGTCGTCCATAAGGAACTCGATGTCTCGCGGCTGCGCGAAGAGAATCGCGAATTGCGGGAAGCGCTCGGCCAGAAGTACAGCCATCCAAATATCGTTGCGCGAAGTCCCAAGATGCAGGAAGTTCTCGCGACTGTGGAGCGTGTCGCCCCCACCAACTCCACCGTGCTGTTGGGTGGCGAGAGTGGCGTCGGCAAGGACCTGATCGCGCGCGCCATCCACGAGAAATCCCGCCGCGCCCGAGGGCCATTCCTCAAACTTAACAGCACGGCAATTCCGGAGAACCTGCTCGAAAGCGAGCTTTTCGGATACGAAAAAGGCGCTTTTACCGGAGCCAACACCAGCAAGCCTGGGAAATTCGAGCTGGCCGACAAGGGAACCATCTTCCTCGATGAGATCGGCGATGTGCCTCCCGCCACGCAAGTCAAGCTTCTTCGTGTCCTTCAGGAGCGCGACTTCGAGCGCCTCGGTGGCACCCGCACCGTCAAGGTCGACGTCCGACTGGTTGCGGCTACCAATCGCGACCTGCGCGCCGCCCTGGAGGAAGGCACCTTCCGCGAGGACCTTTACTATCGGCTGAATGTCGTCCCAATCGACATCCCGCCGCTTCGCGAGCACAAGGAAGATATTCCCGAACTCGTGGATCTTTTCCTTAGGCGTTTTTGCAAGGACTCCGGGCGCGAGCTGAGCGGTCTCACCCCTGACGCGATGAATATTCTCCTCAACTATCACTGGCCGGGTAATGTTCGGGAGCTGCAGAACGTCATCGAGCGCGCGTGCGCGCTTGCGACGGGCGCGCGAATCGAAGCCGCCGACATTCATCTTTACACTGCGCGTTCGCGAACCGCTGCGGCAACAGACAACTTTCTTCCTGAGGGCGTCACGCTCGACCAATGGGAAGACGAGATGATCCGCGAAGCCCTTCGCCGCGCAAATGGCAATAAGTCCCAGGCCGCTCGCCTGCTCGGCCTCTCCCGTAACGCACTTCGTTACCGACTCTCGAAAATCGGTATCGCCGACGAGAACGACTCGGAGTAATCCGTCTGAACTTCCGGCCCCCTGGCTGAAATCCACCACTGTCGGTGCTTACGGGCCACCTTCGTGCCGAAATCATCATGACGGCCTTACCGTAACTAACTGAAATTAAAGTGGCTTTGGGAACGGCATGTTTGGCCCCTCCATTGCCTTAATCCGGTTGTACTCCAGCATGTCTGGAGGTCGGCCATGAAACTTAAGTTATTCACAATCATTGCATCGCTTCTGGTTGCATTTGGAACTGTTAGCGCCCAGATCGAGGAGAACATTCCGGCTCCTGACCAGAATGCTCCTGCACCGGATCAGGACTATCCCGCCCCTCAGGGCGATGTAGACCAAAACTCAGAGAACCCGCCCGCTCCTGACAATACGAATGCAGGTGTGGCGCGCGTCAGCCTCATCCATGGCGACGTTTCAACCCAGCGCGGCGACTCCAACGAAACATCAGCTGCGGCGCTTAACACCCCACTGGTCAGCGGAGACCGCATCTCGACCGGCGACAAATCTCGCGCAGAAATTCAGCTCGACTACGCCGATATCTTCCGTCTTGGCGAGCATACGCAGGCAAACATCGCGAACTTGACGAAAAATCAGATTCAGGTGCAGGTGGGACTCGGTCTTGCTACCTATTCGACGTTCAAGAACAGTGACGCAGATGTCGAGATCGACACGCCTAACGTTTCGATTCGTCCGAGCCGCGGTGAGGGCACTTACCGGATCGTGGTGATCTCGCAGGAGGAAACGCAGATTTTGGTTCGTCGCGGTGACGCCGAAATCTCGACTCCGCAAGGCAGTACCCATCTCTCTACCGGCCAGTTCATGAATGTCCGTGGCACGGGCACCGACACGCAGTACAAGATCGCTGCTGCACCGGCCCGCGATGACTGGGATCAGTGGAATGACGATCGCGATCGCATCATTGAGAACGCGCAGGCTTGGAAGAACACCAATCGCTACTATACCGGCAGCGAGGATCTCGATGCCTACGGCAACTGGGTAAACGTTCCGGATTACGGTCCAGTGTGGCAGCCTGCCGTCTCCCCCGATTGGGCGCCCTATCGCGCTGGCCGCTGGGTCTGGGAACCCTACTGGGGATGGACGTGGGTCTCGTATGAGCCGTGGGGCTGGGCGCCTTATCACTACGGCCGCTGGTTCGTCTATGGCAGTTCGTGGGTTTGGTGGCCAGGTCCGGTCTACGCCCAGCCATATTATCGTCCAGTTTGGGCGCCAGCATACGTCTCGTTCTTCGGTTGGGGTGGCGGATTTGGAGTGAACGTGGGCTTCGGCTGGGGCTCCATCGGATGGCTGCCAATCGGCCCATGCGACCGCTTTTATCCGTGGTGGGGCGGATACCGCTCGCGCTTCACGACGGTGAACATTAACCACTACTACTACGGTCGCGGAGGCTTCGGCCCCCTGCATCGCGGAACGCTCTACTCCAACGTGCGGCTGGCCTCGTTCAACAACCGCGTGCGCCTGGGTGCATCGACAGTCGGCGCGCGCGACTTCGGACGCGGTCGTATCACAGCACGCCCGTTCACCGGCGGGTCGTTCCGGGATGCCCATTTTGTCGCTGGCAACCTGCCGGTCGTTCCTTCGCGCGAGAGTCTGCGCGTGAGCGATCGTACTCCGGGAGCCTCGGCGAACTTCCGTAACGTGCAGTCGGAGCATTTCTTCACTCGGAATCGTCCGGCCGGTGTGCGTCAGTCGTTTGACCGTGAGGCATCGCAGCTTCACAACGCTATCCAGCGCAATGGACACGTGACTCCGATTACCGGACGCAACGAGGTAAGTCAGGTTCGCCCGAATGCGAATGTGGCTGCCCGTCCGAATTCGGGCGTGGGAGAACGCGCGAACACCAATATTGGTGCTCGCCCGAACTCAATCGCCGGGGTGCGGAATGGCAACTCGACGCCGGGTCGGATCGGCGTGGGCAACAACGCAAACGGCGGCAACAATGCTTCGAACGATGGATTCCGTCGATTTGGCCAGGCTGGGCAGAGTGCCGCGTCCAATCCGGCAGAGCGTGGACTATCGAACGGAAATCCGGCCAGTGGGAATCGATTTCCGAACTCCGGCGCCTCGCGTCCGGGAACAAATGGGAACGTGAATACGCAAAATACGCGCACGATTGCGAGCGGCGATACGAATGGGTGGCGCCGCTTCAGCGATAGCCCGGCGCGCGGGACCAACGGTCCGGCACGTAGCACTAACGGTGCTGGACAGTCCGCACCCCGCGGAACGAACGGTCCGGTCCAAACTGCGCCTCGCGGTACAAACCGCCCGGCCCAGATGCCCGGACGAACTAATCCCAGCATGAACTCGCCTGCTCCGAATCGCGATGGAGGTTGGCAGAACTTCCCGCGTTCGTCGCAGCCGAGCCCAACGAATCGGCCACAGATCAACGGCTCGATGGATCGCTTCCCATCTCGCGGATCGTCTCCGCAGATGCAGCGGCCGGGTGGCTTTGGTCAGCCCTCGCAGCGCACGATGTCTCGCCCGCCTCTTGATATGAGGCAACCGATCGTCACGCGGCCCTATGGTGGTTCGCCTGGCTATCGGCCTGGAGGTGGATACCCTGCCGGAAATCCAGGCGGGTATCGCGGAATGCCTTCTGGCGGCGGAAATCGCGGCCCGTCCGGCGGCGGAGGATTTCCCGGCGGGGGACGTCCCAGCGGCGGCGGAGCTCCGCATCCCAGCGGTGGCGGCGGCCACCCGAGCGGTGGCGGTGGCCCATCACATTCCGGAGGTGGCGGAGGCCATCACGGAAGGTAACACAACTCCCAACAACCCAAACTCCTCGCGGGGTGGATCACATCCATCCCGCTTTTTTTTACATATACTCATTGCCTAATGAGTTCCTTCTCCGGTCTCGGACCGCTCGATGCTGAGCAGACCTTCGAGGGCTTCGACAACCTGATGCCGTTTCGCGTCCAGGACATCCTGCTTGTCTCCAGTCTCTACGATTCGTTCATTCTTCGCGAAGACGGCCGCCTGAACGAACTCTTAATCGGCGAATCGCGTGAACTGAATCTTCAGCAGATTCCGAGCATCACCCATGTGTCCAACTGCTCGGAGGCGCTTGCCCTGGCGCGCTCCCAGCCCCGGTTCAATCTCATTGTCACCAACCTTGCCGTCGGAGAAATGAACGCGGCCCAACTTGCGCAGGAAGTACACAAATCGGGTCGAGATGTGCCGGTCGTTGTTCTTGCCTATGACTATCGCGAGGTCAAGAACTTCATCGCGCGCAATCCTCTCACTGACATTGATCGAATCTTCCTATGGCAGGGGAATGCCCGTATTCTAATCGCGATCGTCAAGTACATTGAAGACAAGCGCAACGTTTTTCACGATGCACGCACCTTAGGCGTCCCCGTCCTGCTGGTTGTCGAGGACAACATCCGTTATTACTCATCGATCCTTCCCATCATCTATACCGAGCTCATCAGCCAGTCGCGCCGGGTGATCAGTGAAGGCATCAATGTCGCCCACAAGTTAGTGCGCCAGCGAGCGCGTCCGAAGATCCTGCTCTGTTCAGAGTATGAAGATGCGGCCCGGCAGGTCATGCAATATCGCGACAACTTGCTCGCGGTTGTCTCCGATGTTCAGTTTCCTCGCAATGGAGAGCCCGCTCCGGATGCCGGTTTCGAACTATCCCATATGATCCGCGAGGCTGTACCCGACGTTCCCATCGTCCTGCACTCCAGCCACACGGAGTACAAGTCGCGTGCCTATTCCGAGGGATTGGCCTTCCTGCAAAAGCGTTCGCCTACCTTCCTTCGCGACTTCCGCAAACTCCTGACGCAGCAATGCGCCTTTGGAGATTTCGTTTTTCGCATGCCTGATGGCGCCGAAGTCGCACGCGCGAGCGACATGAACGCTCTTGAAGAGCAGTTGCATCGCGTGCCCGCAGAGAGCATTGCTTATCACAGCCAGCGTAATCATTTTTCTCGCTGGTTGACTGCGCGCACTGAGTTCGCGCTGTCCCAGAAACTCCGTCCGCGAAAAGTTTCGGATTTCCCCAGCTTGGAAGCGCTTCGCCATGATTTGATCGATTCGATCAACGAATACCGACGCGAACAGAGCGAGGTATTGATCGGCGACTTCGATCCGGCAACATTCAAAGCTGGCGACTCTTTCTTTCTCCGCATCGGTGCCGGATCACTGGGCGGCAAGGCACGCGGACTCGCTTTTGTCCGCCATCTGCTCTACAAGCGCCGCTTCTCCCGGCGATTCCCGGGTGTGAAGGTTAGCGTTCCTCCTGCCGTAGTGATCAGCACGGATGTCTTCGACCGGTTCCTCGCTGAAAACAACCTGCTCGAGTTCGCGATTCATTGTGATAACGACGCCGAGATTCAGCGCCGCTTCTTGAATGCGCCATTGCCTGCCTCGCTCCGCGAAGACCTTTCCGCTTTTCTGTCTGAGGCCGACTACCCCCTGGCGGTTCGCTCTTCCAGCCTCCTCGAGGACTCGCAGTACCTACCCTTCACGGGCGTATACGAGACATTCATGCTGTCGAATTGCCAGCCCGATATCCAAACTCGTTTCGCGCGCCTCACCGAGGCGATTCAGCGCATCTACGCTTCTACTTTCAGCCAGCATGCTAAGGCTTACGTGCGTGCGACGCCGTTTCGACTGGAAGAGGAGAAAATGGCAGTCATCCTCCAGCAGGTTCTCGGAGGCAGGCACGGCGATCGTTTCTATCCAGACTTTTCCGGAGTCGTCCGTTCCCGCAACTTCTATCCCATCACTCCGATGGCCTCAGATGACGGGATTGCGGCAGTTGCTCTTGGTATGGGGCGCGCCGTCGTCGAAGGCGGCCGCTGTCTGACTTTTTGCCCTCGATATCCTCGCCATCTGGTGCAGTTTTCGACAGTCAGCGATATCCTTGCGAACTCACAGGTCCACTTCTGGGGGCTCGGATTGAATCGTCCCCACGGCACTGAGGAGCTGGCCGAGTTGCGCGAAACCCGCTTCGATCTTAAGACTGCCGAAGAAGACGGTACGCTCCACGCTGTTGCTTCGACTTACTCGCGTGACAACGATGCTGTCTATGACGGCCTCAGCCGTCCGGGCGCTCGTATCGTCAGCTTCGCTCCCATACTCAAGCATGAGATTTTCCCGCTGGCTTCCATTCTGGATCAACTCTCGCATATCGGCGAAGACGCCCTCGGCCAGCCGGTCGAAATCGAATTTGCCGTCCGCCTGACGCGCAACTCGGATGAAACTGCAGAATTCGGGTTTCTGCAGATTCGTCCGCTGGTATTGTCGCGTGAAGAAGAAGATCTGCGGCTCGTCGATGTCGAACCCTCGCAGCTCATTTGTCAAAGCACCAAGGCCCTGGGAAACGGGAGAATCCAAAATATCTGTGACATCGTCGTTGTTGACTTCCATCGGTTCGAAAGGGCTCGTAGCCAGGAAGTCGCCGACGCCGTCGCGCAATTCAACGCGGAGCTCAGCGATAAGAATTCTCCATACTTGCTCATCGGTGTGGGACGATGGGGATCAAACGACCCCTGGCTCGGAATTCCCGTTGAGTGGGACGAAATCGCCGGTGCACGGGTCATCGTCGAAGCCGGCTTCCGCGATTTCCGTGTCATCCCGTCACAGGGAAGTCATTTTTTTCAAAATCTGACCTCATTTCAAGTCGGTTATTTCACCGTGAATCCTGATGCTGGTGAGGGCTCTGTAGACTGGCAATGGCTTACTGCACAACCGGCCATGCGAGAACAAGGCTGCGTCCGTCACCTGCACTTCACTGAGCCGTTGCTGGTGGTAATGAACGGCAAATCACGGGAAGGCATGATTTTCAAACCCGGCCAGCACGCCAAAACAAACGGAAAGTGATTTGCTCTGATACGGCGGCGTGTCGGATTTTGCGCGGACTACCTCCCCTTGCCAGACAACTCACGCGTCTCGGCAACACCTCCTGCCCTCCACGTCATCCGATGGTGCGAGGAGATGTCATGACACGTGAAGCCAAGATCGTGGCAGGCGTTATTCTGATCACCGTTCCATCGATTCAATATGGCGGTTACTTTCTTCTTACGTTGCTCATGAACCGCACTATTGGATACATGGACAACCCGCTCCGCCAGAATTTCTTCCGTGCGGGACACGCTCACGCCGGCGTCATCGTTCTGCTCTCGCTCATCTGTCAAATCGTGGCGGACCACGCGATACTCCCCTTATGGCTGCTCCGCTCTGTACGGATCGGAGTTCCTCTCGCTGCAATCCTGCTGCCGCTCGGCTTCTTTCTTTCCGTTGCGACACCGGACGCGACTTCGCCCAGCCGAACGGTCTTCCTGATCTATGTGGGAGCGATCATCCTCGCAGTGAGCGTTGTCACGCTCGGGATCGGATTGTTGCGTAGCGCTTAGCGCTGAAGTATTCGAGAAGCTGAAGCCCCGCAGTTCGGGCAGGAGTGGAATTCCAGGATTTCGCCGCGCTCATCAGGAGCCGATTGGATCATCTTGTCGGCGTGGTGATTCATCGTTTGGCCGCATCGCGGGCACTGCATCGTTTCATTCATGGTTATGAGATCTCGCAACTCCTACAGTTTTACGTGTTCTCGCCCGTAGCGGAGTGTGGTCGCCATCCAGACGAGTTCGGCAAGGAACTTGTCGACTCGTCGCAAAAAGGATGTATCTACCAAATTTCCCCGGGCGTCGAAGACGTCCTGCACGTTTGAAAAGTTTACATCCCAAAAAATTGTAACTAGTCCCAATTCACGCAAGACGGGCAGAAGGTTCTGGATACTTCGCGCTCCTCCGAACGTACCGGCCGACACTCCCACAATGCCGACCGCTTTATGGATGTACTCCTTCAGACAACTATCCAGGACATGCTTCAACAAGCCACTGTAGCCATGATTGTATTCAGGCGAAACGATTACCAGGCCGTCCGCGCGGTCCATCCTCGACGCAAAGAATTCGTCTTTGATCGCCTCTCCTGCATCATTTACCGGCAGAGGTAGGCTGGCGATATCAATGAGCTCAGTTTCTACGTCTTCGCGTTTGGCCACCTGAGCCGTGACGAGTTTGGCCGCGTTCTCGCTCATCCGACCTCGCCGCACTGTGCCCAAAATCACCGGAATGTACAACGACCGGTTTTCCACGACGCCTCCACGCCTATCAATCTATCCAGCGACCGGAACTTTAGCCGCGGCAACTCGCTTGCGACGCTTGCCTGGTTCTCCGCTCTGCTGCAAGAGTTTTATTACCAGTCCCGTCCAACCTGTTTGATGACCCGCCCCCAGGCCCGCTCCTGTGTCCCCATGAAAATATTCGTAGAACAAAACGAGGTCTCGCCAATTCGGGTCATTTTGAAACCTGTCGTTCCCGCGATAAAGAGCACGCTCCCCCTTTTCATCGCGCAGAAAAATGGAAGAAAGCCGCCTGGAAATTTCCGCCGCAACTTCCCAAAGCGCTAACATCCTGCCGGATCCGGATGGCGACTCAACCTTGAAATTGTCTCCAAGGTAATGGTGAAACTTTTGGAGCGACTCAATGAGCAAGTAGTTCATCGGAAACCATATCGGTCCCCGCCAGTTCGAGTTCCCACCAAAAAGCCCAGTTGAGGATTCGCCGGGTTCATAGTCCACGCGATAATGCATTCCATTCACATCGAGCATGTATGGATGCTCACGGTGGTATGCGGATAAGGCCCGGACACCGTGCGGAGACAAGAATTCCCGCTCATCGAGCATGATCTGAAGTACTCGTCTCAGTTGATCGGGGTTGACGATGGCGAGCAACCGGCGTCCAGCTTTTCCCTCGCTCCGCATGCACGCCACATTTTCAATAAGGTCAGGTCGGTTATCGATGAACCATTCCAACCTGCGCTTAAACCCAGGCAGCCGGTCGAGCATCTCCGGTTCCAGCGTCTCTACAGCGAACAATGGAATTAGTCCGACGATCGACCGAATTCGCATTGGATACTTTCGTCCATCGGGCAGGCGCAGTACATCGTAAAAAAATCCGTCTACTTCATCCCAGAGACCAACCCCATCCTGGCCGCGATGGTTCATTGCGTTAGCGATGTAGATGAAATGCTCCCAGAACTTTGAAGCTACATCTTCGTAGGCCGGATCTTCTCTTGCCAATTCCAAGGCGATTGCCAGGAGATTCAGCGTGTACATCGCCATCCAACTCGTGCCGTCGGATTGCTCAATATAGCCGCCCGTGGGCAGGGGCTTGCTGCGGTCGAACACTCCAATGTTGTCGAGGCCCAGGAACCCACCCTGGAAAATGTTCATTCCTTCGGCATCTTTGCGGTTCACCCACCACGTGAAATTCAGCAGCAGCTTATGAAATACTCGCTCGAGAAAAATTCGATCCCCTTTTCCGGTGCGCTTCTTGTCGATCTTGTAAACACGCCACGCTGCCCACGCATGCACCGGGGGGTTCACGTCACCAAATTCCCACTCGTATGCCGGCAATTGACCGTTCGGGTGCATGTACCATTCGCGCAGCAAAAGGACCAGTTGCTCTTTGGCGAAATCGCAATCCACAAGCGCCAATGGAATGCAGTGGAAAGCCAGATCCCATGCCGCATACCACGGATACTCCCACTTATCTGGCATGGAGATGACATCGGCGTTGTACAAATGCTTCCAATCGTGGTTTCGTCCATTCCAGCGCTCGGCCGGGGGCTGAGGATACTCAGTGTCCCCCTGCAGCCATCGCGGGACTTCGTAGTGGTAAAACTGCTTTGTCCAAAGCATGCCCGCGAAACCCTGCCGCATGATGTTCTTCGCATCATCTGAGAGATCCTCGCGGATCACTGTCTTATAAAACTCGTCTGCTTCGCTTTTCCGTGCGGTGAACACGCGATCGAAATCCACAAACGGTGCTGCGTCTAAGCCTGTGAAATTGACGTTGGTGAGCCTAAGACGGACCGAGACCGTTTCTCCCGGATCCAACTCGAGTGCATAGTGGATCGAGGCTTTTGTGCCTTGCGGTTCCGCCGCAATCGCATCTTTCGTGCCGTGCACGATGAAGTCGTTGATCCCGTCTTTCACGCACGGAGACCTGTTCTCGGCTCCGAACAACAGCGCAGCGTTCGTTTCGTTTTCGGTGAACAGCAGCTGAGCAGGGTGTTCGAAGTACAACCACCGTTTCCCTAGCTCTGAGTGATTCAGTTCGATGGCTCCGGGGATTCCCCGCAGTTCGGGACGAGGAAAGTTGTCGCCCCATGCCCAGGTATTCCGAAACCAAATCGTCGGCAGCAGGCGCAGCTTGGCGCTCTCCGGGCCACAATTTGTCGCCGTCACCCGGATCACAATGTCCTCAACTTCGCCTTTTGCATATTCCGTATAGACATCGAAATAGCGGTTTTCGTTAAACACGCCGGTATCCAGCAGTTCGTATTCGGGATCGTTCCCTCCGCGGCGCTGATTTTCGCTAAGCAACTGCTCGTAAGGAAACGCGGCATGGGGATACTTGTACTGAAATTTCATGTACGAGTGCGTTGGGGTCGAATCGAGATAGAAGTAGTATTCCTTTACGTCCTCGCCATGATTTCCCTCATTTCCGCATAAGCCAAAGAGTCGTTCCTTAAGGATCGAGTCACGCTCATTCCAGAGTGCCAGTGAGAAGCAGATATATTGATGCCGATCACAGATTCCTCCCAACCCGTCTTCGTTCCAGCGGAACACGCGCGACCGGGCATGGTCGTGAGGGAAGTATTCCCACGCGCTTCCATACGGGCTATAGTCCTCGCGTACGGTGCCCCAGGCTCGCTCACTGAGATAAGGGCCCCAGCGTTTCCAGTGTTTCTCGCGGTTCCGCGATTCGTCGAGCCGGATGCCTTCTTTGGTCATGGGTTCTGACTCTACTTCAATCCCTTCTTCTGTGCATGGAGGATAATTCCGAATCGATTCTCGCCTGCTCCCGAAGGATGCAAAATGAGGAATCCACTCGATTTTCCGCCAAATCGTTTCAGTTTCCCATTTCTCCTGCTGCTTTCAAGGATTATGATGGGCGGCTCGATGTAACCACTCGTAATGGAGGAAGCTGGGACTGTCGCGGATTGCCTACTTGACCGCCCGTACCCCGGCGTCAGAAATGAATCAGCTTGCGAACATTGCCCCCCGCAATCTTGCCACACTTGATCTTGTCATCATCGGAGTCTACTTCCTAATTGTCTTCTCTATTGGACTCTACTTCGCCCGGAAAGAGCGCACCTCCACCGACTATTTCCTCGCCAGCCGTGACGTAAGCTGGTTCTTCATCGGTGCATCTCTATTCGTCTCCAACATTTCGACCGAGCACTTTATCGGACTTTCGGGAACCGGAGCTTCCTCCGGACTGGCGGTTGGCCATTTCGAATGGCTCGCCTGTCTGATCCTGCTTATCCTTGGCTGGGTTTTCGTCCCCTTCTACCTGCGTTCCAACGTCTTCACGATGCCTGAATTTCTGGAGCGCCGCTTCAACCGCCAATGCGCCGTTTACCTCGCCGCCATCTCCATCATCGCTTATATCTTTACCAAGATCTCAGTCCAGCTATATGCTGCCAGCGTCGTTCTGGAACGCGTGGCCGGATGGTCGCTTTGGAAGACGGCCGTCGTGCTTGTAATCGCAACTGGCATTTATACGATTGCTGGCGGTCTCGCGGCCGTCATCTATACCGATACTGTTCAGACCCTGATCCTGATCACGGGAGCCGTCGCACTCACCCTCATTGGGCTCAATCGCGTCGGCGGTTTCGAGCACCTTCGCACCATGGTGCCGCCTGGATATTTCCACATGATTAAGCCGCCCTCGGATCCCTCCTTTCCGTGGACTGGCATTTTTTTCGGCGCGCCAATTCTTGGCATCTGGTACTGGTGCACCGATCAGGTCATCGTTCAGCGCGTGCTCTCGGCTCGCGATGAAGGACACGCCAAGGCCGGTACGATCTTCGCCGGATTCTTGAAGATCCTGCCCGTCTTCATGCTCGTTCTGCCGGGCATCATCGCATACGCGCTCTTTCCGGAGCAGGTTGCGAAACCGGACTTCGCTTATCCCACTCTCGTTCTTAATCTGCTGCCTACTGGCTTAGTGGGACTGGTTATGGCGGCACTCCTCGCTGCCGTCATGGGCGCCATGAGCTCGGTCTTCAATTCGGCATCCACCCTCGTTACGCTCGACTTTTACAAGAAGCTTCGTCCGGACGTCTCCGAGCGGCAGCTTGTGAACTTCGGGCGGGTCGCCACTGGAATCATGGTTTTTCTGGGGTTGTTGTGGGTGCCATTTATCCACTACATCAGCAGCCAGCTCTATATCTATTTACAGAGCGTGCAGGCTTATATCAGTCCGCCGATTGCAGCCTGCTTCGTGCTGGGCATTCTTTGGACGCGCCTGAACGGAACTGGCGCCATTTCTTCGCTACTGACTGGATTCGTTCTGGGGGCTGTCCGCTTCATCGCCGAACTTATGGCAGCACGCGGAACTGAATTCACCGGTTTGATGCAATGGCTGGTGAAAATGAACTTCCTCCATTACGCGATATTTATGTTCGTCGTTTGCTGCGTTGTCCTGATCGGTGTCAGCCTGATGACCCCCGCTCCTGACCGCCGCAAACTCGCAGGACTTACGTTCGCGACAGTAGACGAAAAAATGGATGTCATTCCAGTTCATGCTCCGCTGCGCAAGCCGGCAAAGGAAACGCCCACCGAGCACATGGTCAATGTGGTCTTCAGCCTGGCTCTATTGGCGACTGTGATCGGATTGTGGATCTATTTCCGCTAGACGTAAGAACCCCGAATAGAAATACGAAAGCGACAAAAGGCGCGGACATCCTGTCCACGCCTTTTCTTTCCAATTCTTCGTGAATGTTAACCGATCGCTCTGGTTGGTTCCTGAATGTCAAGGATGCATATCATCTCTCCAGTCATCCTGAGAAAGGCCGACGCTTCATATCTCACTCCTCCAGTCGGCAGATAAATCCCCAACCACCTCCAAGTTCACTCACAGCGAGCATCAATTCGTTGCTACCTTTTTTTAGTGGAAGATAAACTGCGTCATTCTCCGGATTCATAATCCCGAGAAATCCAGGATCACGGAAATTTTGTGCGCTTCGCCCGCGAAACAGAATCTGACCGTTCAGAAATACGCTTACATCATCGCTGTAGCCGATGTAGAGCTTTTTGACTTGGTCGCGGTCGGATTCGATGGTTGTCTTGGCATATACCACTTTCATGCCCGGCTGCGGCTCCAGGCGCTTCGAGAAATCACGCTCGAATGTCACCCTCAGATGTGGCGCATCGCGATAGCGATACAAAACGACAAAACCGGGAGGCTCCGCTTCCACATCTTGCCACTGGATCGACGCGCTTTCTTCGGCGGCGAGTGGACGTTCCAGATTGCGTGCCAGCGCATCGTAGGAAGGAGAAATGCTCCACTTGGTCAATGTGCCGGCCGGCATTGCGGGCAAGTGCCGCTCCCAGGGCACATCAGCAGTAGTTCGGATCTCGAAGTTCGAGAAATACGTCTCCCCAGTCAAGACGTACAATGCCACCTCACCCTTTTGCGAGCCGCTTTTCAGGTCATTCATTACCAGGGCAGGTTTGTCCAGGTCTTTCACATAGAGTTTTGCCTGCGCTCCCGCTACCTCAAGCCTCAAGTGAAACCACGCATCCTTCGGAATATCGACTGCTCCTGTAAAACCTGGCCCGTTATAAATCTGCCAATTCGCCCCCGTATGCAGGACTGGTGTGTACTGAATCGCATCGGGCAGTCCCGACTTGTGCTGCCGCAAATAGACCCACTCGGCGGTCGCGCCATCGTCAGCTACTCGAAACTGGATGCCGAAGAACCCACGCTTTGCGGCGGTTGCGACATCCACATCAATCACCGCGTCGCGCATTTGGAAATCCTTCAGGACCGCCGCTGCGCCGTCCAAGGAGAGGCACTTGCGTCCCTGATACTCCGTGACCTTCGCTTCTCCCTGCAGATCCCATCGCGGAGAATTCGGCGCAACAGAGAGGGTTTGTGTTGTTTGACTACTGGCTGTCGTCTGGAAGAAAGAGCTAATTGCGGCTAGCACTATCCACCCAAGGCGAAATTGCTTTAAAGACCTGAGTTGCGATTTGCGCATTTTGTTGGGTACCAATTTGCCTGAGTCGAACATGTAGACGATTCGATCCGGGAATCGATAGCAATCAACGCTGCGGCCGCGCATGTGTCGCATCAACTTCTTCCCGAGAACTGAGAACAGAGAGGCTCGGCAGACTCGAACCAAAGAAGGGATCTTGCAAGAACGATTACTTGGTTTGCACTTCGACCGCACTAGTCAAACGCAGGGTCTTAGATGAACGGTCATCGACCGTGACTTTTTGTCCATAGTCGACGTACTTTGCAAGTGCGGTGGGGGTCACCCAATCCAGATCCCAGCCGTTTTCAATGGCGACGATCGTGTATGTTCCCGGAATTACATTTGGAAGACTAAAGCTTCCGTCGAAATCACTCTGGTCCCGGCGAAAGCGATCACGGTTCGCTTCGGGATTCTTCGGCACCAGTACAATCATTGCTCCGGCGGTTCCTTTGTCGCTCCGCTTCGCAAACCCTTCAATCGTGACAGAGCCACCGACCAGCGTGATGGAAAGGTTCAGCGAAGATCCCGGCCGTACGGTGAGGGTGTGTCCGGAAACGCTTCCCGCCCCGGACGACACTTTCACCACTGAAAACGTTTGGCCCCCACCTCCGGCCACCAGGTCATAGCGGCCTGCGACGACGTCTGCAAAACTGACTTCGCCCTTCTCATCAACCTGGTTGGCCGTGACTCGGCCCTTGGAATTGCGGAGGCCGATCTGAAGTTGCCGCGGGAGAGTTGTAGAGCCCTCCACCTGAACAGTTGCCTTGATTTGTGACGTTGGATTTCCCGACGACATGTCGAGTTCGCCGCCGCTCGTGAGATTGAGTTCTGCCGGCTCTTTCAGTTCGCCGCTCGCTGCCGGCATTCTTACCGTGTATCGTCCCGCAGGGACTCCGCTCAATTCGTACTCGCCGGGGCCGATTCTTTGCAGATGTGAAATCTCGACTTGCTCGACACCATCGAATGCTGTTCGTTGCAGCACAGGAAGGGAAACACCGTGCTCCGGATCTTCCGGTATATGAACAATCAAGTGCAGCGACGGAACCGGAGTGAAATGAATGTCGGCTTCAAGATGGTCTCCGCCTCGTACCGGAATCGGTGTTGCATCCGCCGCTTCGGTTGCGTCCCCGTAATAAGTGATCGGATACGCAACATCAAGAGAGGGGTCGATCTGCGAGGGAAGTTGTTTGCCGCCTTCCGGAGCGGGATTGCCCGAGGTCGAATACCATGGCGACGCTCTCGCAGATATGAAGTATGTGCCCTCATTGAGCGGCGTGAGCTCGTATTGGCCTTGGTCGTCGGTTTGAGCGCCACGAATCGGAAAGATCCGGCTAACTCCTTGAATATGACTCTCCCGATACAACATGATCTGAGCATTGCGGACGGGCTCTCCTACCTCATCGAGCACGCGGCCGCTAAGCACTGCGGCAGGAGCCATGCGGAATGTGAGATGTTCCGAATCAATGTCAGAACTGGCCACGATTGCGGTCGAATACTGGTCGTGCTGGTCGTACGCGGTTTGGATAAAGCCGCGCTTAGCGGACACCAGCGAATACTTGCCCGCTGGAACATGAAACTCGAAACGCCCGTCTTCTTCAGTGACGAATGATTGGGTGCTCTGCCGGTTGTTGACACTGGCAATTGTGACGCGGGCCCTCGCCAGAGGACTCCCAGTCTTGCTGTTCACCAGAGTGCCCGCGATACGAAAGGGTCCCAACGGTATTGTGGTTCCCGGCGGGTTGCCGACCTGCGCTTGCGCGAGAGTCGCCGCCAGTGCAACCACAACCGCTACAACTGCTCGCATTGCTAGTCGCTCACGCATCGCTATTAGTTCGTCTGAATTAGCTGAAGCTGCACATGCTCTTTCTGTCCAGCCACTAGTCGCACGACGACGCCTTGAGAACCGTAAGCCTCAATCGCTTCTGGGTTCCGGTATTCGAGGTTCTGTTGGGGTCGGTCAAACGCCAGCAATCGATAGGCCCCCGGCGCGAGTGCAGGGGAAGCGAAACTACCGTCGGGATTCACCCAGACCTCGGTGAATTGGCCGGGACTATCGGCGAGTGGGATGCAATAAACATGAGCACTCGCACCGCGAGCGAAGGAGACATATTGCAATCCGGCCGAGTTGATTTGGCCAGCGTTATCTGCCGCTCGTGCTGCGCCTTCCACCGTTCCGCTGATCTCAGCCGTATCATCGCGCATCGTGATTTCAATGGGAGCCGAGGCGCCTCCTGCATTAACGACCATGGGCTGTTGCAGCAAATCAAGGTTGCCCGAGCGGATCGATGCGGCGTAACCGCGCGAGGAATTCACACGCACCCAGTAGGTACCGGCGCGAGCCCCATCGAGAACCAGCGATTCGTCTCCGGGTCCGGTTGGATTGCGCAACGCAACGGCGTGCCCGCTTCCGAAGTCTTCTGTGGGTTCCAGGGTTACATTTAAGTAACGCCGAGGTCCTCGCAGCATCATGTTGCGGCCATTGACATTCCATGTCATCGCCCCCAAACGATCCTCGCCGGTGAACTCCTCTTTCACCGTGACGGGAATCGAAGCATCCGGCACAAGGGCGATCGCCGGGCCATCCGCCGGTCCCCCCTTAACATTGATTGTCTGAATTCCCGTGGCTGCCCTTGTCCCATAACTCGCGGCTTCGACGGCATAGGTGCCATTCGGAAGCATGCCTTCGATTGCGTGCTCAAAATTGTTGTATCCGAGAGAAAAGCCTGGGCCTTTGTGTCCGTGGGCATACACCAGCACGCCGACTTCAGATTCCGCAGCGTTCAACATTGGTATCTTGACTCGGTAGTACTGCTGCTTGACCAACGAAATCTCGACTTGCGCAGTTTGGCCCGCACTTACTTGAATCGCCGCGGCAGATCCGAAATCGGGCGCGCTCGGGTAATAAACAGGCGGGTATCCAAAGAGAGGCCCCTGGGGATCGAAAGTGCTCGGATCGCGGTCGAGCAATTCACTGGTCAGTAGTTTGTACGTTCCGGCCGGAAGGTCGGCGAAGCGGAATTGACCGTCGGATCTGGATCGTGCGATACCCGCGGCCACCCAGTGCGCCCGCCCGTCCTGTACCTGACTCCGAAACAGCTGGAGCGTGATGCTGTCAGGTGCCTCCGAGGAGGGCAGCGCGACAGTGCCGACGATCAGCGCCTCCGGCGTGAGTTTTAGAAGCACGTCGCGATCGGGTTCAGCCTGATTCGCTTCAGAGAAAGTAGATTCGGCCAAGTAGCCGGGCTTGCGTGCAATTAATGAGTAAAAGCCATTGCTGATTGCGATCTGCATCCGTCCGGTCGGAGTGTTCCCGTCCGGTTCGCTGGCGCTGGTTGAACCCGCAGAAGGAATTGTGAACTCGAAGCGGCCTTCGCTGTTCGTCAAAGTGGCATAGCGGTTATCAGCGGTAGTGACTAGTGCCCGCGACACCGGTTCCTTCGTGACGCTGTTGATCACGATACCGCGCACGCTACCGGGAGCTCCCGGCGTCGCCTGCGCGAAAAAAAATGTGCTAGTCAACGTAAGGCCGCAAAACAGCGCGCAGAGCATTCCGCGCCAATGCGCCGCGCGGGATATCGCGGAATCGAGCGGAAAACGGAGACTAAAAGTGCGGCACTTCAAAGCAACAACTCCAGATCGAGACATTGTGCCCAAGATCGGTACCATGCACAACCCGGCAAGTACACGGATGACAGTGTTTGGGAATCCAGGAACCTGCAATGAGGGAAGCCGCGTGCCAGGCGCCGGGTTGCCTTGTGGGCTCGAACAGTACTAACATTTCATCCCGCTCAATTGCGTCCCTTCGGGGTCCCCGTCGACCAAGAAAAAGAAGGAGGTTCTATGGCAGTGGCAGTCTATCCCATCAATATTGACCCACGCGTCAGCGAATTCATTGCGAAGCCACGTCAAATGCTGATTGGCGGCAAATGGGTGAATGCCGTATCCGGAAAGACTTTTCCAACCTATAACCCGGCGACTGGCGAAGTGCTGGCACGAATCGCTGAAGGCGACCAGGCAGATATCGATCTCGCGGTGAAAGCGGCCCGCAAGGCTTTCGAAAGCGCACCCTGGCCCAGCATGTCGTCGTCGGAGCGTGGACGGCTGATTTGGAAACTGGCCGACCTGCTGGAAGCCAATCTTGAAGAATTCGCAACGCTTGAGTCGCTCGACAATGGCAAGGCGCTCAAAGTCGCCCGTGTGGCCGATGTCCCTCTCGCGGTTGACCTGTTCCGCTATATGGCCGGCTGGGCGACCAAACTAGAAGGAACAACAATTCCCATTTCGGTTCCTTACACGCCCGGTGCAAAGTACTTGGCCTACACACTGCGTGAGCCGGTCGGAGTCGTCGGACAGATTATCCCGTGGAACTTCCCCCTGCTAATGGCCGCCTGGAAACTTGGGCCCGCTTTGGCGTCAGGCTGCACCGTGGTTTTGAAGCCAGCGGAACAGACTCCGCTCAGCGCCTTACGTTTGGGCGAACTGATCATGGAGGCAGGATTCCCCGAGGGCGTGGTCAACATCGTGCCCGGATTCGGCGAGACCGCCGGAGCAGCACTGGCTGCACATGATGGTGTTGACAAGGTCGCATTCACCGGGTCGACCGAAGTCGGCAAATTAATCGTTCATGCCGCAGCAGGCAATCTGAAGAAGGTATCGCTTGAGCTTGGCGGAAAGTCGCCGAATGTAGTGTTCAAAGACGCGGATCTGGATTCCGCTATTGCGGGTTCGGCAAGCGCTATTTTCTTCAACCATGGCCAATGTTGCTGTGCCGGATCGCGGCTCTATGTCGAACGCCCTGTTTTCGACCGGGTTGTAGAAGGGGTGGCCGACGAGGCGAAGAAAATCAAGGTCGGTTCGGGACTCGATCCCCAAACCCACATGGGGCCCTTAGTATCCGAAGAGCAACTGAACCGTGTCTGTGGATATCTGGATAGCGGGGTGGCACAGGGTGCCAAAGCTGTGGTTGGCGGAAAGAAGCTCGGCGACGCCGGATACTTCGTTGAGCCGACAGTGCTCGTCAATACCAGGGATGACATGAAAGTGGTACGCGAGGAGATTTTCGGCCCCGTAGTGGCGGCGATCCCGTTCGACGATCCGGAAGAACTCACTCCGCGAGCGAACGATAACCCTTATGGACTTGCTGCGGGAATCTGGACGAAGGACATCTCAAAGGCTCACCGCGTGGCAGCCTTGTTGCGGGCCGGTACGGTGTGGATCAACTGCTACAACATTTTTGACGCGGCATTGCCGTTCGGAGGATACAAGCAATCCGGATGGGGCCGCGAAATGGGGAAGGACGTCCTCGAACTCTACACGCAGACCAAGGCCGTTTGTACGCGGATCTAGCGGTGCTGGAAATCCGAACGCGGGCGGTCTCCGGACCGCCTTTTTTCATGCCCAATGGGAAAATTGAGGATGGAGGCGCGGGTGAGAATCGAACTCACGATAGAGGTTTTGCAGACCTCGGCCTTACCACTTGGCTACCGCGCCACTCGATTTGCAAGCAAAACGAAAAGCCCCGCGGGGGCGCGGGTCTCGAAATCTGGAGCGGGAGACGGGATTTGAACCCGCGACTTCGACCTTGGCAAGGTCGCACTCTACCGCTGAGTTACTCCCGCTCGGACACTATGAGTATAAATGAGGGCGATTCGGGAGTAAACCAAGGCGATAGTCCCCATATTGCAACAACCTCAGCAGTATCGCGACATGCGGTGTCCCGCGGGCTATCGGCCGGTCGGCTGAGGCCCGCCGCCGCTTGGGGTTCCCATCGTTGCTCCAACCACTTTTCCCGATGACGAATTCTGCAGGAACGCAATCACTCGCAGATTGTGAGGGTCGGTCGGAACGTCAACCTTGAGTTCCACCTGCTGGCTAAAGCTCTCCCCGGGCTTAATCTTTCCCACACGCGCAATTTTTCGAACGACAGCTGTATGCGTCAGGTGACGATTGGCATTTTCGCCATGCAAGACCTGTGATTCGGCATGGTCCTGCGCAACGACGAGGAATATGTCAGCCGATTTCACCCCAGACCCGGAATCGAGAGCCCCGGTTTCGATCGTGGCGTGAACGCGAGGGCCGTCAATCGAGATGGCGGAGACACGCACCGGCACCTTCGGGTGAGGCAAACTGTCGGTAATTGCAGCTTGGGCTTTCTTAGCATCGACCCCGGAAAATTGCTGATCACCGTCGACCACCATCTGGGGTGTATAGACAGTTTCGAGATGAAATTGCGCGGCATACCCGCGTTGACGATCGGTCATCGCCGCCGACGAAAAGGGATCCTTCCAGCCGTCATGATTCCAATAATCTACATGCTCACTCATGACGATTAGCTCGGCATTCGGGACCGGTTGTTCGTCCAACTTCTGCAGAAAAGCGTCCGCAGGCGGACACGTCGAGCACCCTTCGGAGGTGAAGAGTTCGATCAGGATAGGAACGCGGTGCGATTGGTCAGTTGCCGCTCCGCCTACCAACGAGATTGGAGACACTACGGCAACCAAGACGGGTGCGAAAATCCCTGTCAGGAGTCTAGCGTTCATACTTCATCCTCCCGTACCAAGATGCGCGGAGCGACAAAAAGTGACGACGTAGGCCCGGATCCTTTCCCTACCACCCGAGACAATTCCTCGTCTAACCATGGTTCGCTTTTGCGCTATTGTAGTATGCCCGGAAGGAAGGCCATGAAGATCTCGATTTTGTGCATTTGCATCGCCATGTTGATAAGTGCTCGAGCTGCTGACAAGCCGATAGACATTAGCGGAGGGAATGGCATTCGGTTGCCGCGTCCTCCAGCCACTGAAATTAAACCGGTAACGGACCAGGTAGACGGTAAAACCATCACTGATCCCTATCGCTGGCTGGAGGATGGTCACAGTCCGGAAACCCGCGCTTGGATCGAGTCACAGATGAAGTACACGGAAGACTATTTGTCACAGGTCAAGATCAGACCCGAAATTGCTAAGCGGCTGACGGAACTTGTCCGCGTTGAGAGCTATTCGATTCCTACCGAGCGCGATGGGAAGTATTTTTTCACGAAGCGGCTGCCGAATGAAAACCAGGCTTCGATTTATATCCGCAATGGGTTGCACGGGGAAGACCAGCGGCTGGTCGATGCGACCAAATTGAGCACGGATCAGAACACGTCCGTCAATATCGAAGACGTGTCGAAGCATGGAACGTTGCTGGTCTACGGTATCCGAGAAGGCGGCGCCGACGAACAGACTGTGCACGTGCTAGACGTATCCAATCATCGTGAATTCACCGACATATTGCCGAAGGCTCGCTATAACCAAGTGCAACTCAGCCCGGACGAGCAAGGACTGTATTACGCACGAGTGGAATCGCAAGGATCGCTCGTCTACCATCATCGCATTGGAACTGGGGTTGATGCCGACAAGGTCATCTTCGGAAAAGAATTCAATGGCGAGAAATTCGGACAGATGGAGTTGATCGGTTGCGAGGTTTCCGAGAACGAACGCTATCTGATGATTGAGGTGCATCACGGGGTTCCGCCGACGCGAGTCGACATTTATGTGAAGGACTTGCGAACGCCTGACTCCCCAATCCGTCCGATTATCCATGGGATCGACAACCGTTTCTTTGCAAGGATCCACGACGACGATCTGTATGTGCTTACTGACAACCAAGCAGAAAATTATCGGGTGATCAAAGTGAGCCTGGGCGATCCGGGACAGGACAAGTGGCAGACGATCATTCCCGAGGGCAAGGACGCCATCGAGCAAATTTCAATTGTGGGCGGAAAACTCTTCGTGACAAGCCTTCACGATGTGGTCACGAAAACCGGAGTATTCGATCTGAACGGGAAACAGGTGGGGGAAATCCAATATCCCGCACTCGGTTCAGCTTCGACCGTTCTGGGAAAGGATGCTTCGCGCCACGGATTCTACACTTTTCAGTCATTCATCATCCCCCCAACGATCTATCACTACGACGTTGAAACCGGGAAAACAGATGTTTTTGCCAGGCCCAAAGTCCCTTTCCAGTCGGACGAATACGAGGTGAAGCAGGTTTTCTTTAAATCTAAAGATGGCACGCGGGTGCCCATGTTCATTTCCTCGAAGAAAGGCCTAAAAAAAGACGGTACCGCTCCGGCCCTGATCTTTGCCTATGGCGGGTTCACGGTCAACCTGACCGCCACGTGGAGTCCCGAGTACGCGTGGTGGATGGAGCAAGGCGGATTTTACGCGCAGCCTAACCTGCGAGGCGGCAGCGAATACGGCGAAGCATGGCACAAGGCGGGAATGTTTGAGAAAAAGCAAAATGTCTTCGATGATTTCTTCGGCGCGGCCGAGTACCTGATCGACAATAAGTACACTACGAACGCTCGTTTAGCGATCCGCGGACGCTCGAATGGCGGTTTGCTGATGGGTGCGGCAATGACGCAGCATCCAGAGTTGTTTGGCGCGATCTGGTGTGGCTATCCGTTACTCGACATGATGCGCTTCCAGCACTTTCTGGTGGGGCGCTGGTGGACGACCGAATACGGATCGGCCGATAACCCCGAGCAAGCTGAATATCTACTGAAATACTCTCCCTATCAAAATGTAAAAAAAGGCGCGAAATATCCGGCCATTATGTTCAATACGGGGGATTCCGATACGCGAGTGGATCCTTTGCATGCGCGGAAGATGACAGCCCTGATGCAGGCCGAGGCCGGGAGCGACCGCCCCATCCTCCTGCACTATGAACTGAAGGCCGGGCATAGCGCGGGGGTCTCGATCAAACAACTTGTGGATGACACAGCCGACGAACTGGCATTTCTGTGGAATGAAACTGAGGGCGCAACAACAATTCGCTGAATTGGACCCCGTGCTTTTGCTACTCGCCATGTGACAATAGCGTGTGTCCGACGATCATCCTTCTTCCGTTCCTGGCTTCCTTTATGGAACCGCATGGAAAGAGGAACGCACCGCCGCGCTAACCAAGCTGGCCGTGCGAACTGGGTTTCGTGGCATCGATACCGCAAATCAGCGGCGGCACTATTTTGAGGCAGGTGTTGGAGAAGGCCTCACTGCGTGCTATCGCGATGGCGTCGTAAAGCGCGAAGATCTTTTCCTGCAGACAAAGTTTACATATCAGCAAGGCCAGGACCATCGCTTGCCCTATGATCCGGTCGCCGCACTAGGAATTCAGGTTTCCCAGTCGCTGGCAAGCTCTCTAAGCCATCTCGGTACTGATTACGTCGACAGCTTCGTTTTGCATGGCCCGGCATCCGGCCATGACTGGACGTCGTGGGACGCTGAGGTCTGGGACGCGATGGCTCGGGAGCGGAACGCTGGGCGCGCGCGGTTGCTCGGTGTCAGCAATATCTCGCTGCGCCAACTTCAACAGATGGTCGCGGCTCATTCCGAACCACCCGCGTTTGTGCAGAATCGCTGTTTTGCATATACCGCCTGGGATCGAGCAATTCGATTGTTCTGTGCCGAGCGCGGGATCACCTATCAAGGGTTTTCTTTGCTAACCGCGAATGCCGAAGTGCTGCGCCACCCACTGATCGCGGATTACACCGCCGTTGCGAATGTCAGTCGGGCACAGGTTGTGTTTGCCTTCGCTCGTCAGTCCGGCATGCTCCCTCTGACTGGCACAACGAGCGCTGAACACATGAAGCAGGACTTGCTGAGTCGTGAAATCGAACTTCCGCGCGATTTCCTGGAGCAGATCGAGAACGTGGCTGTTAAAAGATGACTTTGGCGCACCGAACCAACGCTAGGATTCAGAAATCCTAAACAGGAAGAGGTGTGACGCATCAACTCAGTCCTAGAAAGCTTAGCGCCGGAGTCGCTCTCGCTCATTCGACTCCGGCGTCTAAATTGGAGACTGGCTTACCTTCCCTATCGGCCACGTCTCCATGGGGGAGGGCCTTCTATCAATCCAGGAAGCGCTCGTTTAACTCCCGGCGTGCCAGGTTGAGCCGCATGATCACGACATCAGGGTTGATGTCGAGGAGAAACGCGGCCTCGCCAATCGTGAAACCCTGAATATCGCAGAGCAGGAATACTTCACGTTTTGCAGGGTCCAGATCAAAAGCACGCATAACAATCCTTTTGAATTCGTTTGGCTGGTTGCCTTCGTCCATGCGGAGATTGTGTTTCATAGCCCCTTATTCCACTTCTCCAACGTTGAGCAGCGGGCCGTGATCATCGCGAAAGTTTGTGGTACTGAGCACAAGAATGCCCGCATTGCCGTCACCGTCGAAGGGCGTGCTGATACCGGAACAACCAGCATTCCCAGCGTCGACCGGATCGGCAAACCAGATTCCAACGTGGGCCATCGGGACCGGCGAATCGCCGAGCACAAATGTCTCGTTGCTGAAGATGCCAGTGAAATCTCCGACGCCTCGACCCGCGCTATCCGTCGTGATTTCTCCCTGGTACCAGGAAAGTCCGAATGGACGATCGTTGTGCTGCGTAACAAACACGGTGCAACCAACATTTGGGACCAGATCGACGAGTTCGATGTGCATGTTCTGGTTCTGGCCGGCGGTGCCGATCGTGACGCGCGCATGAGCATCATTGGGCAGACAAGTGGCGCCGGAAGCACGCACCATTTTGAAAGTAAAGTTGTCGCTTGCATTGGCCAGAGGCGCCATACTAGTCACGCCTGCGGCAACAGACAAAGCCACAGCTAACAGACTGCCTTTCATTCTTTGCTCCTTGAGTGTTCCGATTTGCAAAGCTCTGGCGCGTAGCCCTCTCGGGTTGCGCGCCAGAGGCGGAGCCTAATCGGCTCTATTGGAAAGATCGGAATCAGAAGTTAGCGAACGACAGTCATCCGCGCTGAGGCTGCTTAGGATGTCGCTTGTTCCATCGGCCTGGGTGATCCACTGCCATGCCCGGCGTCCAGTGTTGTTGGTGAAAGACCGTGCTTCAGCAGAAGCGACCAGACGATTGAATACTGTCGTCACGGACGCGATCGGCTCCTTGTGGTGATCGATCACTCCTGGAAATCTGCGTTGCAGTTCGCGCAAGCCCTGGCGAGCCTCGAGTGGAGCGGCCGCCTCCATCAGCACCTCTCGACAGGCGCGGGTGAGCCCTGGTTGCTTACGAGGCTGCGTCCGGCCCATGAGCTGCATGACCTCTGGAGTGAGTACGTCCTCCCCGAAGATCTTTGCCAGGTATACGAGTTTTTGTTTCACGGTCCCAATGCGTTTCAGAATTTCCGCGCGCTGGCGGAGAAGCTGTTCCAGTTCCTTCTCCGCCGAGCGAACGACGTCCTGAATCGGTTGATTGGGCAAGGGGCCAACCCCAGTGATAGCGCCTACTGTGCCCATGGGTTCGTTAGTTCTGTCCAGTTGGAGCATGGTCATGACTGTTTCCCTCGGCGGTTACGCGGGTGTCCTTGGAACGGTGCTTTGCAAGATCTGGCAATGTCTTAGCCTTGGCCATTGCCTCGCCCGCAAAGTCCTGCATCCAGACTTCCGACAAAATGTACTGTCCGTTTTCGGAGGTGAACCGGACTTTCGGTCCAACTACGGGTGTGTTTGGCTGAATTCCAGCGCTCAGCGCCTGGGCAATCGTCCGTTTCTCAGCATCGCGCAACGCGACCATGTGTTGTGAGGGTTGCGTTACGGAATATTCGCCGGCTGGAAAAGTTTGTCCTGCAAAGCTGAACTCGAATGGAACGTTGATCCGTATCGACTCGGCCTTCTGAGCCGAAGCCGTCATCGCCATCCCCGCACTCATCAGTGCAAGCAGCGTCAAAATACGCGCTGTAGAAGTTTTCATAAAAATCCTCCAAGTGTGTGCCGCCTTGCGGCAGCTGAGTTCGCCATTTTCCAGAGACTTTGCCGCAATTACTGCAGAGGGAGTTCTGCACGGGCCTTCGGGCCGGAAACAGCGTTGTAAACAGCGAGACAGCATTCTTCAGCCGCTCAACGCTCCCATGTTTCCCCTATGTTTGCTGGAGCGTTTCGTCTCTACTTGGAATATCGGGAATGGGTGAGAAAAAGCGACAGCCTTAAAGAAAAAATCGAGCAGCTGGATGATGCTGGATTTACAGCTCTGCGAGATGACGGGCACTACGCGTTTCCGGATGATCCGCGCCCAGCGTGTTTTGTAGGTTCTCGACGGCCGAACGAAACGCTACTCGAGCTTGCGGAGATTTCCCTTGTGCGAGCAAAGTCAGACCGAACGTATAGTATGCATGCCCAAGATCACTGGAATAGCTTCCAGCTTCCACCAATCGTTGAAGCTCATTCACACCCATGTCGGCATCTCTGGCGGCATCATCGACGCGTCCGAGTTTATGCTTGATCTCAGCTCGCGTTATCAGCAATAGAGGGCGAAAATCCTCTCCTCCACGGCTAGCCGCGATGGAACCATCCGTGATCGCCAGCGCCTGGTTGATGGACTGCAGGGCGGCCGGAAAATCTCGGTGGGCACAGGCGAGATTCGACTCTTCGTACGCCAGCACGGCAAAGGCGATGTGGCCAGCTGGAAGAGCCTTTTGAAGCCGTGGTTTTACCTCGGCGAGCATCGCTCGCGATCGCGACAAGTCATTCTGCTCGCGAAAGATGCGAGCGCGCATGAGTAATGCTTGATTCACGACCACCTGGTTCCCGGATGCAAGAGCCTTGGAGTATCCGCGTTCAGCGTAGTCACTGGCTTCATTCAGGTGTCCCAACTGCCTCTCGGTACGCGCATAGTTAACCATCAGCATCGGAGAAACGTCTTGGTCCGAATTACCGGCGCTGCTGATGGTTATGGCGCGTCGAAAGAGCTTTTCAGCATCAAGCGGACGTCCGGAAGCATGCAATGCGAGAGCCCAGTTGTTGAATAAAGTGCCGGCCGTTTCAGTATCATCGCGCCCGAGCGTGGTCATAAGAGCCGATGCGCGCTCGAAGGCGCTGATCGCCTCGCGATATCGGCCTGCAACCCGGTACGATTCCGCCAACGCGATCTGTACTCGCAGGTCGGTCGTATCGGATCGCAATGGGGATGTTGCGAGTGCGCCGACTGCTGCCTGGCTGCGCGCGATCGCTTCCTGCAAATCTCCACTCTCGTTCGCCACCGAGCTCCCGCTCAACAGGCAGGAAATCCGGTCGAAAGTATACGAAGGCTCGTTCGGAAGCTCTGCCAAACCCTCATGGATCAGCGCTTCGGCACGCTTAATGTCGCTATGCGCCAATGCCGCACCCAGAGTGCATGATGCCTGGGCGCGAGCCGATGGATCGGATGAGCGGCGCGAGAGTGCGTAGGCTTTCGCGAGGATCTCTTGTGCCTTAGCGTCTTCGTCTTTGCCGACGTACTTGTGACCAATCGAAGTTAGCATCTCGGCGCGATTGGTCTCGTTGGCGTTCTGCTGGCGATCGACGATGTGTTCAGCTCGCGCCAGCAGCTCGCTGGGAGTTAACGCTTTGCCGGAAGGAGCTGCATCTGCCAACAGAAAGTCGTCGAGGTCATTGATTGCTTCGGCTCGAGTCAGCAGCCGCATCGCAAAATCGCGCTGAGCGCGGGCTTTCTGCGTCTGCACGATTGTGCCTGCGATACCTCCCAGGACCGCTGCAATGGCGATGGTTGCCAGTACAACAGAACCGCGATTGCGGCGGACAAACTTAGCAGTGCGGTAGACAAGCGTATCGGGACGCGCGCTGATCGGCTCGTTTCGCAAGTAGCGGCGAAGATCGTCAGCCATCGCGGTCACAGATGCGTAACGTTCGTGCGGATCCTTCTTCAGTGCTTTGGCAACGATCGTGTCGAGGTCTCCGCGAAGCAATCGGCTTAACTTGTCGGGAGTGGTAGAACGCACTCTTGCGTTCTTCACGGTGAATTTTTCGCTTGGTTTCATCCGCGCGACAATGTCGGAAGGCATTGTCAATTCTTCATCGACAATCGACTTCACCAGGTCCGCCGGAGTGTGCGGCCCGGGTCCGGCCGGATGCTGCCCGGTCAGCAATACGTAAAGAAGCACTCCAAGCGCGTAGATATCGGTAGCGGTCGTGACAGGCTCGCTCTTGAGTTGCTCGGGTGCCGCAAATTCGGGGGTCATGGCGCGAACGCCGTCAATCGTGAGGGTCGAAGCCTCCTCTGCCGTGCCCTCTGCTTCGAGCAGCTTGGCAATGCCGAAGTCCAGAAGCTTTACTTGGCCGTCATGGCGAACCAAAATGTTCGAAGGCTTCAGGTCCCGATGCACGATCAGGTTCGCGTGCGCTTTCGCAATTGCGCCCAGCACATCAAGAAAGAGCCGAATACGAACCGAGACAGGGAGCGCCTGCCGGTCGCAATAACGGTCAATGTGCAAACCTTCAACGTAATCGAGCACCAGATAAGGCTGGCCGGTTTGCGAGACGCCGGCGTCGAGCAGCTGTGCGATATGCGGGTGCGAAAGCCGCCCCAAAATGTTGCCTTCGCGCCGGAATCGCTGTTCGAAGCTGTTCCCCAGAAGCGAAATATTGAGCAGCTTCACGGCGACCCGGCGCTCAAAACGTCCATCGTTTCTCTCGGCCAGCCAGACTGTCCCCATTCCCCCTTGGCCAATCTGTGAGATCAGCGTGTAGGCGCCAAGCGACTGCCCAGCCAATCCCAGGGCCCCGCGCAGAGCGAGAGATTCTTTCTCGAGGAAGCCCTCGCGCGCGAGGGCTTCGTGCTCACCGAGGAGGGCTTCCAGTTGATTCACGAGAAAGGGATTTTCGCGGCGAAGCACGGAGAGCCATCGCGAGCGCTCTACCTCACTCATGTCGAGCGCCTCATCAAGGTGAGGACTCAACCTTCGCCATTGCTTGTGGGTGAACATGGGCATCAGATTTTGCTCGTTGGAGCGAAACCCTTGTCCAAAGTTCGACGAAGATAAATGCGCGCCTTCTCCCACTTGCGCTGCACGGTCCGCTCCGAAAGGTTCTGCAGCGCCGCGATTTCCCCAAACGAGAATCCGCAGAAAAACTTCAGATCGACAATCTGGGCGAGTTCGGGTTCGATTTCAGCGAGTTGGTCGAGCGCGTCGCTAATCGACGACAACTCGTTGGCATTTACTGGATTCTCGAAAACATCTCCGTCAAGAGAGGTAATTTCGAATTCGCCGCCGCGTTTGGAAGCGCTTCGGCTGCGCGCGTTATCGATGATCAACCCACGCATAACCCGCGCGGCATATCCCATGAACCGCGCCTCATCCGGAAAAATGGCGCTTTCGCGCGCCGACATATCTAAATACGCCTCATGGAGAAGCGTAGTTACGCTCAAAGTGGACGGGGCCAGACGTCGTGCCAGCTGACGTCTCGCCAACCTGTGCAGTTCGGAGTACAGAGTGCTAAACAACGCATCTGTAGCTGAGTTGTTGTTACATCCGGTCGTGCCGATGAATGAAGAAACTGTGGACCCCACGCAGTAATCCTCCTCGGGTGCGACGACCCGTACCGGCGAAACATTGATTGCCGGGCTTGACAATGAGATGAAGCGTCAGGAACTGTCGGTGGATTTTTTTACGGAGCACCCAACCCAGTCCTGAAGCAGGTCAGAGCGGCACTAACGCTCAGATTCGTGGATTCCGCTCGATTATGGCTTGGGGAATTGCAGCCAGACAAACACTATAGTAGACGAGCCAAAGCAGTTTGTCACAGATTTGTCACAGTTCAGTTTTTTTCTTGTGTGTTTCTAAACCAGTTTAGTAGAGGTGGGAAACCCTCCCGCCCGTTTCGGAAACGCTTACGATAAGGAATCTTCCAATACCTAGAGAGTTAGCAGATTGCCAGGTTCACGCCCGCGCTAACGACGCATGAGACGGGCAGACCTGATTGAAGCGAGCTCAGACACGAACGTCATTGTTTAGGGATTTGTATATCTGTGCGATCCGACGATTTCATCGATTCGTGACAATCAAATGACAATTCCTTTGCAGTCCGAAGGCCGGTAATTCAATCCAACAAGAGGCCCGATTACTTCTAGGCATCGCCGTATTCGATGCCAATGGAATGGTGGTGAATGAGATGTGGATGAGACTGTGCGTTGTTTGTAAGTCGCTCTTGCACAAGCGCACGCTGCATGAGTCGGTGCGATGTCACTGTGGCTGGGTGTGGTAGCAAGCAGGCGGGAGCCCAGTGAACCTTCGTTGTCATTGTGGCGTTGCCACCTGTTTAACAAGCGCGATGAATCGTTGATCCTTGTGCAATGCCGCCAGATGCGAGTTCTGGCCAATGGCCGTCAAATCGCCCACTCCTTTTTCACGCGCCTTTTCCAGCCAGGTCAGCGCCAGCTCCTTTTGGCCTAACCCGCTGTAAACGACCGCCAAGTCCAATGCGGCGCGGGGTTGTGCCGGCCACAGTTGCTTGAGTTCCTGAATCATCCTATCGGCGCTCGCACGATCTCCCGTCATAGCGTAGAGGTACCCCAACAGACCCCGCATCTCTCCGGGAGATCCACCAAGTTGCAAAGCAGTCTTGTACTCCGAAATCGCATTTGCGTACATGTTCTCGTCTTCATACACGATTCCGAGCACGGCATGGGTGACCGCTGAGCTGGGCTCAAGGTCCAGGGTCTTCTTCGCTTGAGCAATCGCTTTGTCGTATTCTCCATTCTCCTCGAGTATTTTCGCCAAGTTTGCACCGACGACGGGTGACAACGGATCGAGCTCGTAAGCTTTCTGTGCTTCGACTAATGCCTGTTGTTTGCGTCCCACAAACGCAAGGTACATGGAATACCAGTGGTGGGCTGGAGCACAGTTCGGGTTGAGCTCAAGCGCTCTCCTGAACTCTCTCTCAGCACCCGTCCAATCTCGGTCGAACCGATACAACATCTCCGCGAGAGAGTTGTGCGCCTCCGCCAGTTCGCCATCAAGGTCCAACGCTTTTTGCACCATGTCTCTGGAAAGACGCCGATTGTCTGCAAGCTGATAGATGTCGGCGAGGCCAGTGTAGGGTGGAGCATAGAGTGGGTCCCTTTTAATCGCCTCCTTGAAATATGATTGAGCTTTATCGACGCTGTTTCTTTTGCTGAAAAAGAAACGACCCTTCAGATAATCCTCATATGCCTCCGGATCGACCGTTCTTGCAGTTTTCAGGACAGCTTTCTCGTGCGGAGTCAATTCAATCCTGATCTCATTGGCGATGGCACTTGCAACCTGTTTTTGTAGTGACAATGTGTTGCGAAGATCTCCTTCGTAACTCTTAGCCCAAAGATGCTTGTCGGCGGACGCCTGCACCAGTTGTGCGGTTATTCGAACTTGATTGCCGGAACGCAGCACCGTGCCCTCCACAACCGCGTCCACATTCAATTCGTGGGCGACAGCGGGCAAAGGCTTGCGCGCACCCTTGTAGGGCATTACGGACGTGCGCGAAATCACTCTCAGAGCGGCGATTTGCGCCAAATCTGTGATCAATTCGTCCGTCATGCCATCTGCGAAATAGTCCTGAGCATCTCCAGATAGATTCTCCAACGGGAGAACTGCAAGGGAGCGGATCGGACTCACAAGTGAATTACTTGACGTAGAAAGTTTAAGCCACCGCGTGACCGCGATCCCGAGAATGAGCAGGACAAATAGTGACAAACCCAGGATCTTCCAAGAAGGCAGTATCGGCAACCGATGTTTCAGAAGGCCCGCCTCTTGCGAACGATCGTTCTTTTCGATGATTGCGGGAGCCTCTTCGAGATTTTTTGGCTTGCGCGAATCGCGCTGGAGAACGGTAACCTCTGCGATGAAACGGTAGCCTCGGCGCGGCACTGTTTCGATGAAGCGAGGGTTATCCGCAGAATCGCCTAGGGCGCCTCGGAGCTTCGCGATGGCGACGTTAACCGCCTGATCGAAATCCCCGAAACTGGCATCGGGCCAGATTCGAGTACGCAGCTCTTCTCTGGTTACCACTTCGCTAGGGTGCTCTAGCAGGATGTTTAGAAGTTTGAGCGGCTGTTGTTGAACCTTGATTTTGATTCCAGCTTTGCGCAGCTCTCCCGCGTGTGGATCAACTTCATAAATCCCAAACCGCAAGACCGGAGTTTGCGGCCACTTGTCCATCACCCCTCGCGCAGGCACGAAGTCTAGCACGAGTCGAATGCTTCGGCCCCAGGATATGTATTTGTCTAGCCCCTTTTCTTTCAATGAGTTAGGCGGTAAGGAACAGACTAGGTGGAGAAAATTCCAAGTAAATTGACGTATCGGATTGAGCTGCGTCAGATAGCGACAAAAGGGCCGCACGAGCAGCGGAAGATCGGAGTCAATTGACGGTATGTTTGGGAACTGCGCAATGCCACCAAGAAATCACAGACATCGAGAGCTCGAGACCGGGTCGGATTCGATCGAGCGGCAGGACCTTCTCGATCGCAACTTGAGCCCAGAAAGCTCAAGCAACAGTTCCGACCCTGGCTCTCCAAGTCTAGTGGCGAATGCAAGCCGCCTGGTCTCTAAGTCGTGGGAAACGCTCGTAAATGACTTTGAAATTGCTCTCATTCCTTGTGGTACCCGACGCCAGTTCCCGCATCGGTCGCCCCATCGCATTCTGTTTTTGCCGCTCACTTGGCGCGAATTACTCGACAGCGCACCTTCGGGTTTTGACCGCTGCAATAGCGACCCAACGATGGTTCTGACCTTCGGCGATGTGCGGGTCGATTTCTTGACAGTGGAAGTCACTCGGTCGGGGAAGCCGATCTTCCTGACCGCGCAGGGATTCAAGCTCCTGAAGTTTTTTAGCAGGCACCCTCAGCAACTGATCTCAAGAGATCAGTTATTAAACGAGGTTTGGGGATACAAGAGTTATCCCTCCACACGAACGGTCGATAACCATATCTGTATGTTGCGCAAAAAGTTAGAAATGAATCCCGAACACCCGATTCACTTCCTTACCGTTCGTGGGATGGGGTACAGATTCGTCCCCTGACCGATGGAGCTTTCGTTGGAGAGCCCAACTCCTATGGAAACAGCAGCGCTGGAAGAAATTGCCGAAGTATCGATTCAAGCCAACGGCGACCCGGACGTGCCTCTGGTTGAGGCTGCCCTGGGCGGAGACATTTCCGCGTTCCAAGAATTGGTGCGACGCTACGACTGCAAACTGCTGCGAATCGCGCAGCAAATGACGCACAATCTCGAAGATGCCGAGGAAGCTGTTCAAGAGACCTTCCTGAAGGTTTATCAGAAACTCAACCAATTTCGAGGAAATTCAAAGTTCTCGACTTGGTTAATTCGCATCGTCCTCAATGAAGCCTTAATGAAACTTCGCAAGCGGCGGTTCACGGAATTGCCGCTGGAGTATGAGGATTCGGATGGAAATAGTCTCCCACTCGACTTGACCGACTGGTCCCCCAACCCTGAGGAATTATGCGGGCGGAAGGAGTTGCGCAAGATCCTCCGCACAGCACTAGAGGCGCTGCCACAGTCTCTTCGAATAGTTTTTGTCCTGCGAGACATCGAGGAGATGTCGATTAAGGAGACGGCCGAGATACTTAGCCTACATCCAACAGCGGTGAAGGCGCGCCATTTTCGCGCGCGGTTGCAGCTCCGCGAAAGGCTAACCAAACACTTCAAGGTATCTGCAAAGCTAGCTGCCAATTCAACCGGACGCTGACAATTTCCAGTGCGTGACCTGATGTTTACCGCCAGACTGCGCCCTTGTTTCCCGAAAGTGCGCGATCGAGATACGTGGCAGCGCTGATCAGCGCCAGGTGAGTAAACGCCTGGGGAAAGTTGCCGAGATGCCGACCGTCGCGACCCAACTCTTCGGAGTAAAGCCCCAGATGGTTGGCATAACCCAACAGCTTTTCAAAGAGCAGCTGCGCTTTTTCCAATTCGCCGGCCCGAGCAAGACATTCGACATACCAGAATGAGCAGGCGGTAAAGCTCCCGTCAGTTCCCGGGAGCCCATCTACATGGGTGCTTTCCACTTCGTATCGGCGTACGAGTGTATCTTCGATCAGACGATCCTCGATTGCTCTCATGGTAGAGAGCCACATTGGATCAACTGGGCTGATAAACCGCATCATTGGCATTAGCAGCGCCGAGGCGTCCAGATCTTTTGTTCCCTTGGCTTGAACAAATGCTTGCAGGTCGTCATCCCAAAAATTCGTGAAGATGTCGTTTCGAATCTCGTCTCTCGTGCGTTGCCAAACATCAGTTGGACCGGGCAGTGACCTTTTGCCTGCCAGACGCAATGCACGATCGAAAGCCACCCAGCACATCATGCGGGAATGGAGGAATTCCCTGGGCCCGCCTCTCACCTCCCAGATTCCCTCATCAGGGCGTTGCCAATTTTTTCCAAGCCAGTCAAGAATGCGCTGAGTGTCCTGCCAGCCCTGATGCGACACCGAACGTCCGTATTTGTTTGCGAGATACATGGAGTCCATCATCTCGCCATAGATATCGAGCTGCAGTTGCTCATATGCAGCATTTCCAATACGTACGGGACGCGAGTTCTCGTAACCGCAAAGTTGATCCAGCGTAATCTCGTCGAGCTCCTGCCTGCCATCGAGCCCATACATGACCTGTAGCGGGCCACGCTGAGCGTCGTCGCTCAATCGACCTTTCAGCCATTCGATGAAGGCTTCGGTTTCATCGACAAAGCCCAATCGTATTAAGGCGTAAAGAGTGAAGGCCGCATCCCTGAGCCAAGTAAAGCGGTAATCCCAATTGCGTACTCCACCGATGTTCTCAGGTAGGGAAAATGTGGGAGCGGCGATAATCGACCCATGCTTGCGGCTGATGAGTACCTTCAATACCAATGCAGAGCGATGGACCATCTCTCGCCATCGACCCCTGTAATTCGATTGTGAAATCCAGCCCTTCCAGAATTGGACGGTATCAAGCAATCTGCGCCCAATGAAATCCATTTCTGGTGGCTGATCCTTAGTTCTCGTCGAGCCAAGAATAAAGGTGGCCTTCTCGCCGGCCTTCAAACTGAATGCCGAAATAACATCATGCGATCGATGCTGCAGATCAGTTGTTGCGAAGAGCGACATCGGCGGGCAGCGGCTGTCAGCTGGCAAGAATGTTGCGACCCGGTCCGACATCTGGAGTTCATGTTTGCCAGCTGCGTAGTTGAATCGAGGCTCGCAACACATCTCGAAATGTACGTTCCCTCGGATGACCGAGACTGCTCGCACAATCTCGTTCGGCTGTTCTCCGTCTTCTTCTATTGGCATGTAGTCGGTCAGTTCGGCCACGCCTTCTTCGGCGAGGAATCGCGTGAGCAGAATGTTCGTCTCAGGCAAGTAGAGTTGACGCACGCGCATGTTCGACAGTTGGGGCCGAATTGCAAAGCGTCCACCCTTTTGGTCGTCAAGCAGCGCAGCAAACACGGTTGGCGAATCGAAGTCGGGATAGCAAAGAAAATCGATGGATCCGTTCATGCCGACCAGCGCGATGGACTGCATGTTTCCGATTACGCCGTAGTTTTCAATTGGTTGGAAAGGCATTCGTTAGCTCTCATTGGCGGGACATTTAATCCTTCAATGATGCACCAACTCTTGGCTCCGTGCCGAGTGGACGGGCATCAAAACCGAAGCCATGCGATCCTCAGGCCTAGCTCGCCAGGAAATGAAAGATATGTTTGGTTTACCCACACTCGCCTTCGCCTAATTGCCGCAGCTCCCAGTTCGGATGTCAGTGAGCCTCACTCGGCCTTTCGGTCGGGTGTATTTTTCCTCTTCGCTTCCGCCAATAGCAATTGAAAACGTCGATCCGAATGAAGGGGATTCATATCAACGTCAGATTGCGCATAATCGGTCGAATAACCATTTTCAAGCGCCTGCCGTAGATACTGGATGGCATCTTGACGATGATCAGCTACGAGGCTTGCAGTTGCGAAGCTGTACCAGACGCTTGAAATTACCGAACGCTGACCTGTTTTCGTCGCGGACTCAATGGCATTCCGAAACAGCGCCTCGGCTTCGGGGAATCGTTTTTCACAACTCAGCGTGACGCCTAAGCCGGCAGTGGCTTCGAGGGTTGCGGGGTTTTGGTGGCCACCTAGCTCATTCTGAGCGTCAACACATTCGCGATAGAGACCTTCCGCCTCCACACACTTGCCCTGGGAGCGTAGCGTCGCCGCCAGAATAGAGAGTGCCTCCAGAGTTGTTGGGTTTTTCGTGCCGAGTGCCTTCCGGCTTAGTTCCACATTTTCGCGCAGGAGCTTCTCGGCTTCAGCAAATCGCCCCTGTTGTTTAAGCGTGGCGCCTAGATTTGCCATCGTGTCCAAAGTGTCCGGATTGTCAGCACCCAGCACGCGGCGGTCTATCTCGAAAACTTGCCGCAGCCAGGTTTCGGATTCTCGGTGGCGGCCTTCTTCGCGCAGGACGATACCAAGATCGGTCATACACGCTAGGGTATTTCTGTGTTCATTTCCTAGTACAGCGCGTTGCCCAGCGAGCGCACCGCGGTAGGCTTTTTCCGCCTCTTCGAGTTTTCCTTCGTACTCTAACGTAACGCCTAAGTTTCTCGCCGTCATCAGTGTCGCGGGATGGTTTGGTCCCAGGATTCGGCTTTGCAACTCGTGCAATTCTCGATACAGAGTTTCGGCTTCAGTGTAACGGCCCTCGTCGGTCAGAGTACCGGCGAGATTGTTCATACTGACCAGCACCGAGGGATGTTCTGAGCCAAGAACACGGCGCTGGATTTCAAGCACCTGCTTTTGCAGCGTCTCTGCCTGAGCAAAGTGCCCCTCCCCAGAGGCGTTGATAGCAAGGTTTCCCATCGCACGCAGTGTTTCAGGATTTTCTGGTCCTAGGGCATCGCGATCCAAATTGACGGTTTGTGTTAGCAACACCCCTGCGTCCGAGAAGCGGCCTTCTCGCGTCAGAGTCCAACCCAAAGCATTCATTGTGGCTAACGTATCTGGATGTTTTGGACCGAGTTTCTGGCGTTGGATTTCCCACGTCTGGCGGAGCAACTTCTCGGCTTCGGAATGACGACCGATTTCCGACCAAATCCAGCCCAGTTCACGCTTAGTCTTGAGCGTGTCGGGATCTTCTGGGCCCAAAGCTTGCCGTTGTATGTCCAGGGCTCGCTCAAAAAGGGACTCAGCCCGTGCATGCAAGCCAAGTCCCTCATAGGTGCGGGCCATTACGTGGATCAGCTCCGCCTGCATCTGCGGGTCAGTTTTCAAACCTTCTTCGATTTTCTGTGAGGACTTGTCCAAAATCTCTCTTGCAGTAACCGTGTTCCCTCGTGCCTCACTCGGGTCCGACACCTTAAACATGTCGGTCATGAATTGGGCTATGCGGTCGGCCCGATCACGCTCGCGCTTGATGTGGCGCAGTTCGACCGCTTGCATCGTGGCAAAAGCTAACAACAAGCCGAAGACTCCAGATGCGATCGCCACCGCTGCGGCATGACGCCGCACATACTTGCGAGCGCGATATCCCAAACTCGCTGGACGCGCAGTTACTGGCTGGTTTCTCAAATAATGCTCGATATCCACGGCTAGTGCCGATGGAGTCGCATACCTGCGCTCGCGATCCTTCTCAAGCGCTTTCATGGTGATGCAGTCCAGATCGCCACGAAGCAGCGTTGCCAACTGTTTCGGTTCGGCACTGCGCGCCTGCGCGTTGACCGTCGACATCTCGGAATTCGTGCTTATTCGTGTACTCGGACGCTCCGGATCTTCTTCGCGCAATTGACGTAGAAATTCCTCAGGCTGGTATTGCTTCCGCTCCACCTCAAACGGTCGGAAGCCGGTTAGCAATTCGTAGAGAATTACACCCAGCGAATACACATCCGTGCGCGTATCGACGTCGGCCCCTTTACGGTCCGCCTGCTCAGGGCTGATATAGCCGGGCGTACCCAGGAATGCACCCATCTGCGTAAAGAGGGTATCCCCCGGCTTGGCCGGAGTTGTGGTCTTGGCAAGTCCAAAGTCGATGATGCGCGGTATCGGTTTGCCATCCACTTCCACCACAAGAATGTTCGAAGGTTTAAGGTCGCGGTGAATTACTGCTTTCTGATGCGCATGCTGTACGCCCTCGCAGACGCGAAGAAATAGCTGCAGCCGGTCGCGAATGGCCATTTTTCGTGAATCGCAGTAAGCGGTGATGGGAGCACCATCGACGTATTCCATCACCAGATATGGTTGGCCCGCGGATGTCGTACCGGCATCGAAAACCTTGGCAATCGTGGGATGGTCCATGATCGCCAGGGACTGGCGCTCAGACTTGAATCGCTGAACCGTCGCGGAATCGTACATGCCGGCTCGAATCAACTTCAGCGCAACTTGGCGCCGGATTGGTTCAGTCTGTTCGGCTAGCCAGACTTGCCCCATGCCGCCGACACCGAGCTCCTTGAGCAAGCGGTAGGGACCGATGACCTGACTTTGCGCCGCTGCTTCCACTGATGAGTCAGGCCAGAAGCTCTTTAAAAGTGTGTCGGAATCAGGGTAGGCGTAAAGCAGAGATTCGACCTCTGCGCGCAAATCGGAATCGGGTGAGCAAATCTGGTCGAGATAGGCGCGGCGCTCGGCAACGGGATGTTCCAGTACCGAGCCGACAATCTCCTTAACCTTTTGCCATTGTTCGAGTTTCTCCATGGCCGCCTCGCTTTATCTGCCTGGATAGCCATGCCTTGGCGACGTTCCATTCGCGCTTGACCGTTGATCGGGAAACGCCCAGCACTTCGCCGATCTCTTCGACCGAGAGGCCTCCAAAGAATCGCATCTCGACAATGCGTTCTTGTTGTGCGTCAATACAGGAAAGTAGATTGAGAGCCTCGTCCAGCGCCACCAATTCTGCACTCCGCTGCTGACAAACAACCAGTGCCGCATCGAAATCTACCTTAAGTTCCGCACCACGTTTAACGGCACCATGGCTTCGCGCGTAATCCACCAGAATCTGCCGCATAAGGCGCGACGCCACAGCCAAAAAGTGTGCGCGATTTTCCGCCTCGAACGGTTGCTGATCCAGAAGTCGAAGATAGGCTTCGTGAACCAGCGCAGCGCTTTGCAGCGTGTGCCCAGGTCGCTCACGCTGAAGGTGATAGCGGGCAATGTCGCGCAGCTCCGCGTACACGATCGGGATGAGCTGCTCCAAGGCTTCCTGATCGCCGGCCCTCCAGCGCACCAGAAATTCCGTGACATCTTGCGAATTGATTTCGGACATACGGCTACGGGCGGGGAAAGTTGCCCGATACAATAGCCCGGCTTGAATCGTAAGTCAATGCCAGCGTGCTATTTGGCGTTCGCAGTCCCCGTTTTAAGAGGTGCGTCAATCTTCTTGCGTGCAGTGCGGCCACGTGACGCAACCCTCTTTAAGAAAAAATCTGGACCTTTCCAATCGCCTTTTCCGCAACTTTAAGTAGGACGCCTTGTAGTTGGGCTTGGGGAAATCGCTGCTGGACTTTCTCGCAGCAGTAAATGCACAGCCCGGCTCGTGTTTTCAAGTCTTGCCAGGAGGTCCATCGACAATGAAAAACACTTTTGTAAGAGCTTTAGCATTTACGACTTTGCTGGGTGGATTAGTTACGTTGGGGGTCACGGCTCAGAATTTGAAAGCCCACGATCCCGGTCCGCGGCCCGATCCCCAATCTCACATTCCGAGTCCTGTTCCCGGGCTGAACGAGAATGAGACTGCGCTATTCAATGAAAGCCTTCTACGCGTTTCCGAGCTTGAGGGGTCCTGTGATACGTGTGTGCAACAACCGCCCAACGTCCTTCCAATTGATCCGGATCCAGAGAATCCATTCTCGCCGCGTTCGTTAGTGAACTCGGCGGGCATGAGTCCAGTATTCAACGCCGATCAATGCTTCATCTGCCACTTTCAACCCACAATTGGTGGCAGCTCACCTCATCACAACCCGGCGGAAAAAATCGCGCATCGCCTGGGCGGAACCAATGTTGTTCCGGCATTCGAAAAGCAGCATGGAGCTTTTCGCGAGGTTCGATTCAAGTACAATCCCGACGGAACGCGCGACGGCGGCGTACACAGTCTGTTCACTCTGCAGGGACGCTCGGACACTCCGACCTGCACTCTCAAACAGCCGGACTTCGCCAAGGCGGTACGCGAGCGCAATATTTCCTTCCGAATCCCCTTGCAGTTGTTTGGATTGGGCCTGATCGAAAGCATTCAAGACTCGGCGATTCGAGCCAACATGAATGCGAACCTGGAGCAAAAGCGCGCTCTCGGGATCTCCGGTCATCCAAACATCGTTCCCAACAACGGAACAATCAGCCGCTTCGGCTGGAAGGCGCAGAACGGTTCCATCACTATCTTTGCCGGCGAGGCTTACAACGTGGAGATGGGGATCAGCAATGATGCGTTTCCAATGGGCCGGAGCGAGGATCCCGACTGCAACGAAGTGTATGAGCCGTTCGATATTCCGCGGACGGAGGACTCGCTTTACAACAATCCTCTCAAGATCATGCCCGCTTGGCTGATGTTCACCGAGTTCATGCGTTTTGTGGACGCACCGCAACCTGCTCCACTTTCAGCCAATTCTCAACACGGCAAGGAACTCTTTAATACGGTCGGCTGTGCTTTGTGCCACACGCCATCATTTAAGACGCTTGGGACTTCGAACCCCACAACTCCATTGCAGGAAATCGGACCGCACTCAGTAGCGTTGCGTGGACAAACCGTAAATCTCTTCTCCGATTTGTTGGTCCACCACATGGGCGCGACGCTGGCCGACAACATCGTGCAAGGGAATGCAGGACCCGACGAATTTCGTACCACTCCGTTGTGGGGACTTGGAAACCGCTTGTTCTTCCTGCATGACGGTCGCACCAGCGACCTGATGGTGGCGATTCAGGATCATCTTTCGAGACGTTTCTCGGATGGAGGCGACAACCCTTCGAAGGATCTTCACTCCTATACATACGGACCTTCAGAAGCGAACGCTGTCGTGGATCGGTTTAACACGCTGTCAGAAGAGGATAAGCAAGCGATTCTCAATTTCCTGCGATCACTTTAATTCTCCACAAGGGCTCTCGCGCGGAGCCCCCTGTTTAGGGAGGACCTTATGAAAAGGTACCCGGCGATTGCTGTGATACTGCTCGCGACTGCCATGGCATATGCCTCAACGGACCCATTCGTGGGTAGATGGGTGCTTAACCCGCGACTGTCGAAATATCCGAGTGGCACTTGCCCGAAGCGAATGGTGATTGAAATGGAACGGGCGGGCGACGGCGTTCACTATCGCTCAGAAACCACGTACGCGAATGGAGTAACTGCGCACTCCGAATACACGGCCGATTACAACGGCAAGCGATCTCTGGTCGTGGGAAATCGTGGAATGCTTTTGCCGGTTGCGCTCAAAAGATCACATTCCAACGTAGTGCTGGCTTCCTACACGAAAGGATTGCAGGTAGTCGCGACTAGCCGCCGAGTGGTCTCGAAAGACGGGGGACGCATGACGATCACAACAATCTCAAAAGATAGAGCAGGCACGAACGTCACAACTGTTGGCGTATATGAAAAGCAGCGCGAATGACAGGAGTCGAGCCATCGGTCTGAAAGACAGCGTGGCTTGACCTTTATAGAGGGTTCAGCAACTTCACAGAACACATTTGAGGTGAGGCCTATGGCAACCAATCAGGCACTTGCGCCTTCAGCGGCACCCAATCTCTCGTTCAACCTGATGCAAGTGCTGTGCAACCCGTGGGTCGACCGTACTATCGCGGCGATCGCTTGCATCCCGCTAATCTATGGTGCGTATTACCGCTTGCAGCATTTTCATCTTGGACTCCCACTGATCGCTGCGGTCCTCAACACCTTCGTCCTGGTGATCACAATGGTGATGCGTCGGCCGCCCAAGCGGATCACGCCCAATCCCTGGTACTGGCTGCTGGCTTTTGTCGCCAGCTTCTGGCTGGTGTTCATCATCTTCTTCCTTCAAAAAGGGAGACCCATCGTCCCGAACTGGACCAGTGATTCGCTCGCTGCGATCGGCCTGGCAATTGTGCTGTGGGCTCGGCTGAGCCTGGGACGCAATATCGGCCTTGTTCCAGCGCAGCGGGAACTTGTCCACACGGGTGCCTATGCGTTCATGCGGCACCCGGTGTACACCGGCATTCTGTTTGCTCATGCCGCGTTTGTTCTCCGTGCGTACAGCCCGCTCAATTTACTGCTGCTCGGGATGGGCGTGCTCTGGTTCATCCCGATCAAGAGCCTGGTCGAAGAAGATTTTTTGCGCCACGATCCGAACTACGCCGCCTACCTGCAGAGAGTGCGTGCAAGGTGGATTCCTTTTGTGATTTGAGCGGCGCTTTGCTCAGCGGTTGGCAGCGTAATTATTCGAGACCTGAAGGGAGGATGTGAAACGCGGCTCGTAGTCCAATGTCCACAGTTCGGAAATTGGCTTACAGCAGCATTGAATCTGTTTGTACCTGAATTAAGTTCTTTTGCTTTGGCGGAAGCGTGTGCGAGTCGAACGCGTTGCTCTTTTGATAACAAAGGCAAAGTCTTTAGAATCAATCGCGCATTCCGCACAAATCCTTAGCTTCCGCCGTCAGTTAGAACAGTTTCTAGAACAGACGAGCTGACTCTCGATCAGACGGATTCTCACGGCTAGCTCTTCTGACATTCATGGCGCGCGTGATTCTCAGCCCAACAACTATCGGGCAGGCCAAGGTCAGCGTGGAAGGTAAGTGTCGAGCAAAGGTAGTAACTGCGACCCAAACTTCATTATCCGCACTTGGGCATCGTCGGCGGACTCGCCGTCAAGCATCGGAGTCATTAGCCTCACCATTCCGCCGTCGCTGCGATGCATGTGAATGGAATCGGAGATCAGGTAATACTCGGCAAGCCACTCGCTGGCTACTACGCGGCCATGCGCCTGAAACCAGTAGAGCACAAGTAGCCGTTCTCCCGATTTCAAAATGACATAGCGATTGACCGGGATTGAAAGTCCATCAGGACGCGCAAGTTGAATTCGTTCCCGCGAGATAGGGATCCACCCCGCACCCACGAGGCAGTGCTCCGGCGAATGGATCTTATCGCCTGCCCGTTGCGACGGGAAAAACGGGATGAAAAGATTGATCCACCGTTGCTCGTCACCGGCGTTTATGTATTCGCGCTGCAAGTATTCTCCCGGCCCCAGGATGTCCAGTTCCTTTTGACTAATGGGGACGTCAGTTCCCTTCCAATCATTAATCTGTGAGGTCAGTGAGTTCACATGCCTGACCTTCTCCCGGTTCGAATGGGCCTGTAAACCAATCGCTGTCCCCAACATAAGCAAAGCCACAATGCCAAGGCGAAAAGGTCCGGCCTTCTCGGGTATTCTTGCGGGGGACTGATCTGTGGAGGGAACGAGACTCTGTGGTGCAACCGGACCGCTCTTCCAGATAAGCAAGATCAAGCGGTGGACAGCGAATAGCATTATCAAGGCCACCGCGAAGACCACCAAGCCGGCTATGGTATGGGGAACTCCCTTTGTGGCATCTATGTAGCCGACCTGCACCAGTATCCCTTCGACAAGAACGCGAGCACAGTTAGCCGCTACTGCGATAGGCACCGCCAGGCACACAAGCGCGACTCGCACCCACTTCCGAGTCTCCACCAGATATCCATAGACGACGGCCAGCGTGACCAATGTCAGAAGTGAGCGGATTCCGCTGCATGCTTCCGCGACATCGAGTTCGCCAGAAGCAAGCATGATGCGGTTTCCCTCCCGATGCACGGCCGTGACCAGTTCCAGCATTCCAGTTGACAAGCTCGCGGCCAGCAATTGAAGAGGAAAGGTGACCCGATTCATGAGCAGGACGGGAATCGGGATCATAAGAAACAGAAATGCCCAAGGAAAGAGGACGACACGAAAAAACTTCCATCCGTGAAACAGAATGATCAGTCCGGCTAGCAGGATCAGGAGCGATAGTCGCTGCAAGAAAATCTCCGCACCCAAATCCCCCACAACCAGCGCGAGCAGGCCGAGCATCACCACCGGAAGGCCTGCCCAAGATGGGGCTGGCGTAATTGCTGCCAGGCGCTTACGGTCTTGCCAAAGAATATACAGAGCGAAGATGGGGACAAAGATACCGTGCTGAAAGTTGGGATCTCTGTTCCATTGGAGGATAAGGCGGACGAGAATCGAGGCGTAAAGCAGGGCGATCAGCAGCAACAGCAGTAGCGTCGGAGCGATTCCGTTTGGAGAGGAATTCGCTTGGAAAAGACCGTGGAGACGAAGTGCTAGGCTATGACGAAAGGAGGGACGCCGAGCAAGACGATACCAGTCGCTGCGCAAACGTCGGATGCGCGATGGATCAGGCCGCGTTGATCCAAAGAGAAGATTCACGCTATTGCTTCCTCACCCGTTCTTCTGAGCCTTAGTCTGTGGTTCTCGTTTCCTGAGGGAGCATCATTGCAAATTTACAATCACCCGAGGTTAAACATGACAGCGTACCGCGGACGATAACTTTTACCAGCGTATCCTGCGGAAACTCTATAGGAAAAGATGCTGCCGATAATGAGTCTTGGATGCTCCTGACTCTTTCGTCGCCTCGAATGAACTTAACAGCTTCCACCCGTGTGCCACGCACACTCGGCGCTAACAATACAAAGAAGTCTGCGCTTCCGCTTGAGGGTCCCGAAGCCTGAAGGCGAATTGTGCGGAGAGCTGTCAGATCTTCACGATGTTTTGTCCATTCGCTCGTAACTTTGTCGTCGCCGCCCAAAATCGTGGCGAACCTCTGCCGAGTCTCGGGATCTGCAGGGCGAAATTTGTCGAATGCTAGCGCATAGGCAGCAAGTGCTTTTTCTTTCTCACCGCGTCTCTCATAAAGCTGGCCAAGGTGGTCCGCCACGGCGCTTGACTGGGCTAGTGCCCAAGCAGCTGAGACGTATTTTTCTGCCTTGCCTAGGTCCGCTTTCGCGTAGTAGACCCACCCTAAGGTGTCCCAATATGAAGCCAGTGAAGATACCAGCGCAAGGTTCGAGGCGCTCAATTGGTCGAGCCGAACTGAATACAAACTCGTGGATGTGGTCTTGACCGCCAATTGAGCATATTGGAGTGCCAAGTCGAGATGTGTACCTTTAAGGGCTAGTTCATAGGCAATATTGTTCCAGATTAGAGACGTCGCCGAAAGCTTGACTGCTGAGTCAAACTTGGCCATCGCCTTCTCGTCTTGTCCGAGATTCAAATAGGCCTTACCCAAGTTGACTTGGAGCATGGCATCCTTCGGTTTCGACAATGTAGCCTTTTCGAGTTCTGACGTGGCTTGGTCGTATTTGTGCTGCTCCAAATACATTGTGCCCAAGTAGCCGTTCGCGCGATCGTCGCCAGGAGCGACCTCCAGTTGCTTACGAAATGCCCTCTCAGCATTTTCATACTGTCGGTTTACCCAGTAAGCGCGTCCCAGGTTGTTGTAAGCACTCGAACTGTCGTGACTAAGGTCGATTTGCCTGTTAAAGGCAATGATTGCATCTTCGGTACGATGACTCGAAAGGCATGCGAGCCCAAGGAGGTTCCAACCGTCTTTCGAAGTCGGCCGGGACTCGACAACTTTCTGCAGGATGCTGATTGCATCCGCAAACCGTTCTTCTCGCATGGCAGCACGGGCTTCGTTAAGGTCCTTAATTTCAGTTGTGCCCGGAGAATCGACAGCACTTTGGCTAGTTTGAGGATGCTCCAGGTATGACAAAAAAGTCTCGGCTCGGGCTCTTTCTTGGGGATTACTGGCTTGAACCTTAGCGCGTGAAGCTGCAGCTTTCGCATCGTCGTACCGCCCCATCCTACTGAGTACGCTTGCAAGCTCAAGCTGGGAGGTGGAATTGCCAGGCTGCAGGGAAGCTGCCTTTTGAGCAAGCGCAAGAGCCTCATCAAAATCCTTCTTGCCGCCGAGGATTGCCAGTCGTGCCGCAAGCAACCCGTAAGGTGGTGCAAAATCGGGATTCAAAGCGGCCGATTGTCGAAGATCCTGATCGACTTGAGCATTCGGGGAATGCGAGGTTCCATGATTTGTAGTTACGTACGCACGAAAATAATGTGTCCAGGCATTCTTGGGATCAATGGTGATGGCCTTTGAAAGATTTTGCAAAGTTTTTTCTCGATCTTTTTTGACAAATTCAAGAATAGCCAAATTTTGATATGCCAAGGCAAGGTTTGGTTCGAGCCGGACAGATTCTTCCAGTAGCGACTCCCCATCTTCGGTGCGGCCGCGAAGTACCGCAAAGCCGCCTAGATAAGCGTCAGCCTCGCCCTCTGACAATTTGCGCACAGCAAATTGAGTGTACTCAGAAGCTGAACGGGGCATAACCGAAGTGAAGAAGCTTACGTTGTGAATGTACTTCGATAGGTCAGACTGAAGTTTCGTCAGGTCACCGAAGGCCTCAGTCGTAGCTTCGTCATCTGACTTTCCATGACTACGTGCTTGCAAATAGGATGTCAGCATAGGCTTGTGCACCTGGCGGTCACCGATCATCAAGTAATGTGTCAGCGCCCAGGATTCCGCATAAAATATCGAAGTCTTATCTTGTTCGTTGTAGTACGGCGACGAATGATCTACCTTCATCAGAAGCTTCAATGGAACAAGAGACTGGGTGCGTAACACATAGAGTCTGTCAGGATCCGGTTTCCCCATTACCACACGCTTCTCTTCGATTCCTGTGTGTCCGTAAAAATCCGCCAGCCCCTCCGAAAGCCAAAGCGGAAGGTCCGGAAAATATGGGGTGGTTAAAAGGTGATAGTACTCGTGGAAGAAATTTGCGTATGGATTCGTGCCATGAGCGTCCAGTTCAAGAGCAGCATAAAATTGGTTTAAACTGCCCAGAAACACACCCGCAGGATGTGCACGACCCTTTTCCCAATATTCGGGCAACAGTTCGCGCATCGACGCTTCATCCTTTACGACAAGAACGGTCAGAACTGGGGTCGGGTAGTTTTTCGCAATTTGTATCGAATTCTTAAAGACTGTCCGAATTTCCTCGAGTTGCAGCGCTACCTTATTCGCCTCTTTTTCACCGACGCTGCTGACGATAATGAAGTTGGGAGTTCTTACTTCTATCCACACATCATGGCTCCCCGCGTTGCAAACCGAAAGCATGAAGCAAACAAATAGGACGACAGTTACCCGTTTCAGGAACACGGACATGGTTTACCTCGGAGAAACTGGCGAATTCTAACTTATATTTGCCAAACTAACAGGCATTTGTCACTGACTGCAGGCGACTCAGCCGATGGATAGAAATTCCTTAGGCGAATGTCGAGCCCAGTCCGTAACCCGGCACACCACTAGACTGTGCTCTATAATCTGTTCAATTTCATTGACGAAACCATCACCAGTCGCCAGAACTCGCGCCCAGGGCAAACACCGTCCCAGCACCTCTGCCAGGGCCTGAGGTGGTTGTCCCATAGATCCGTCCATCCCTAGCTTGAATGAGACCTGCCTGAGGCGAAGCTGCTTCCCCACAGATCAAGCAGAAACTGTGTACCGTCGTTAAACTACCGGCGAGGCTAATTTTAAAGATTGTTCCATTATCATTAGATCCGCCGTTGGCTGTTGTCCCGTAAAAGTGTCCGTCGGAAGCTTGGATCAGAGGCCCTCGAGGACCGGCACCGTCCGAGCAGTCAGGCCCAAGTACGCAAAAGCTGTAGACGGTTTTGAGACTTCCTTGAGAAGTGATTTCGAATACTGTACCTTCGCCGGAGAGACCCCCGGAACTTGTAACTCCGTACAGGCTTCCATTGGTCGCCAGTGTCACCCCACCGTTAGGGTACGAACCGTCAGCGCAGAGCTCTATGGCGCAAAAACTATAAACCGTTGTGAGCCCTCCTTGAGGAGTAATTTTGAATACTGTGCCTAAACTGTAGGCACCACCCGACACAGTCGTTCCATAAAAATTCCCGTCAGCGGACTGTACCAAAGCTGCAGGACACATCCCGTCGACACCGTTGAAGCTGTGAAGCCTTTTCATTCCCTGCGCCGTGATTACGAAAACCGTTCCGTTGTTAGACGCGCCGCCCCAGCATGTTGTGCCGAAGAACTTCCCGTTGGAAGCCTGAACGAGTGCGCCAGGGTAAGCGCCGACGCAATTTTGAAGGGTGCAGATGTTATGCAGCTTGGTAAATTTGCCGTGTGTAGTGATTCGAAAGACGATGCCGCAACCATCGATGATTCCTTGATAGCACGGACCGGTACCGCCTTCGAGCGTTGTCCCGTAGAAGTTTCCATCGCTGCCCTCGACCAACCTCGCGTAGGGCCTGGCTCCGTCCGCGCAGGCGCGTTCGGCGCAGAAGTGGTGGAGCACGGTTCGCTCGCCTGAAGGGCTAATTCTGAAGACAGCCCCACCAACGCCGAAGTGTCCGTCGCTAGCCAGAGTGCCGTACAGATTACCGTCGCTCCCCTGCGTCAGCGCGGCTTCGGGATTGTCGCCGCTCCACCGGTGGAAAATCGTCAACGTTGTTAGTGTTTGGGCGGAAGTAGTAATCGCTACTGTTGCGCACAACATTATCCACGCCAACTTGGCAAGCCAGTTCATAGTATCCTCCTCGATCAGAACGAGGTGCTGCATAGTTATAGCCGGGAGATTTGAAAGTCAGCGCTCTATTTGCCAGCAAGTTTGGCTGCACGAGTATCTCCCCGTACCCCGCAGGCGTCAAGCTCACTCCTTGCTTGGCAGATCTTATTGCGCTTGGAGGTTTCCAATGGCTCCAAACTCAAACCAATTGCGGATTGATCTGTTTCTGTTCGTAATTCGAACATTGACACGATGGCGCGAAGCCCTCTGCCACGAAGAAAATGTGGTAATAGTCGCACAGCAGGTGAGTTTCAAAGTTTTCCTTTCGCATTAGTTTTGAGCGAAATAATGTGACCTTGGCCAGAGTGAATGACCACTGGGCATGGGCAATTGAAGCCGACTTCCCATGTCTGCGACTATTCCACTCACTCCCAGGTCCGAGGAATTGCACCTCCCAAAAGCATTCCAATGCCAGCAAGAGCGCTGCCGAACAGGATCAGCAGCATAAGAATCAATAATCCTCCGGCAATAAACTCAAACACCGTTTCGATGAACGAGAGTAACCAAGAAAAAAGGCCTACGAAGAAAGGGATGAACGGAACCCAAAATATCGCTAATGCAACCAGGACCGCCAATGCTGGCCAGTTTGGTCGCACAAGAGAGTCACGCCTCTTGGTGTTTACCCTCCGGAGCAGGTACTGTCTCGATTGATCGATCATCTACACGCTGCGGTGCACAACCCGGAACCGCCGTCGACGAGGTGACTACTCAGGAATGTAATGCGGAAGCTGCGGCACAACCTGATTAGCAAAGGGCAAAATCCTTTGCAGTGCTTGGTCGGTACTTTCGCCCGGCAGAATCAGCGTGCTCAGCCGGATAAGCGCACCATCGGTGCGGTTCTTGAGAATCCGGTCCAATACTATATACAGGCGATCTCGATGTTCGCTGGCAATTGCTCGATTGCGGCCCTGAAACCAAAACAGTACCAATTGCCGATCATTCCCCTTGGCCACTATGTATTCGTTAACGAGAAACGGCGTTATACCCGGCACCTCTAAAGGAATTTGCCGAAGTTGCAACGGCTTCCATCCCACCTCTGGCAGGCAACGTTCTGGCGAATGCCTCTCATCACTCGAGTCGATAAACAATGTGATCTGTTCCGACGAGTTCGATCGGTAAAAACGCAGCAAACCTCTTCCCGGCTCACCAATCTCGCGGTAATTGGCCTCAATCGAAATCTCCTGCCCACTCCAGATTCCAAGCTGCAGTGGAAAATTGGCAAAAGCAAGATGCGGGGGAACGATTTCAGGCGAGTGAGCTCGGTAGGCTAAAACCGAGCCAGTTATGAGCATTACAGCCAACGCGGACACAAATCGAAGACTGGTCCGATTGTTAAGAGATGGATCGGGGATTTCCTCGGCCTGACTAAGCTTCGCGGTTTCGTGCGCGTTCGTCTTCTCTTCATTCGAGAAGCAGAGGCGGCCAATCCAAGTTAGGCTCCAGTGGACGAGTAGCAGCAGACCTATACAGAAAGCGAAGCTAAGCTCATTTCCAAACGTATGGAAGAACCTTTCGGCGTATTCCGGACCGCCATACTGCGCTATCAATCCCGTGCCTACTATTCGGAATACAACCGCCAGTACGGCGATGGGCAGAGAGGAGAGTACCAACGCCACGCGAATCCAGCCGCGGGATTCTCTGAGGTAGCTGTAGATGATGGCTACCGTCATCAGCGACAACACTGACATAAGCCCGCTGCATGCCTCCCCCATATACAGGTACATTGAAGGGAGAAAGATGCTATTGCCTTCCCGCAATACCGATACCCCCAGAAACGACAGCAAATTTGCGGATCCAATAAATGCCAACTGCAGCAGAGGCGCCATCAATCGCTGAAAGATCAACGCCGGTATTGGAATCATCAGCAGCAGGAAAGAGATTGGAAAGGCTGCGGCCCGTAGATGGTTCCAGCCCAAGAACCAAACGACTGTGCCTGACAGCACAATTATGAAAGAAATACGAGAGACAAACAGGTCCGCCCCCAAGACTCCTATGGCAAGAAATAAGAAGCCCAGGATCAGAATTTCAAGCCCCCACCATGAGGGTTGTAACGGCATCGTGCGCAGATGCTCGCGTCTGCGCCAAAGCACATATAGCGAGAATATCGGAATAAACAAGCAGTGCACCCAGGTTGGATCAGACACCCATTGGGCAGCGAGACGGCGGATAATTGGGAGATAGATAAATGCCAGTGCGAGCGCCAGGATCGCAACCCGCCATTTCGCGATGTGATCGTCTTCTCGAACCATCCATTGTGCTGGCAAGGACTCCCCTGCGAGTCGGTTTTGCATGCGATGCCAGAGGTCATGTCGCAGGCCCGAATAGACCGGAGGCACGGACTCATTCAACACTTCTCGGAGATTAAAATCGTGCCTGCGTTTCACTGGTTCTCCCTTAGGTAGTCGAGCCGATTGCGTAGAAAACGGACGGCTCGGAACAAGCGCACCTTTGTTGCTGCAACAGAGATTCCTAGGGCAGCAGCGATCTCGGCGTGGGGTACGTCCTCGATGAGTGCCAGTGTCGCTACAATGCGCAGATTTGGACTGAGCTCTTCTAGCGTTTGCAGTGTTCTTTCACGAATTTCGAGTTGGATAGCAGGATCGACTGCCAAGCAATTGCCACCGCCTGCCGAAACTACGGCTTCGGCCTCCTCAAGCGGACGAAACCTAACCGCGCTTGGACTTTTGAGATAGCTAAGTGCAACGTTCGTCGCAATTTTTCGCGCCCAAGGTCCAAAGCTGCGTGATGGCTCAAAGTGAGAATGTGCGCGGTGAATTCGCCAAAACGTTTCGATCGTCAAATCTTCCGCTATGACGGGATCCCGAACAATACGCACGATCCATCGATACACCTCTCCCTGGAACTCATGGAACAGCTCTTCGAAGGCCGACGGGTCGCCTGTGGCGAACCGTTCCAGCAGTTCCATGGGCCTCTCCGTACACGTTTACCCGGGGAAGAGGCAAAAGGTTACATCTTAAATAGCCGATTGGCTCGAAAAATATAGGTCCGGCGGCTGACGAATTTCCGGCGGTAGGAAAAACCCATGGGCTCGTCTAGTTTCTGACCGGTTCTGATTTGAGTGGATCAATTGCGAAGTTACTAGGAGGTTTGGTCGGTTTGAAAAACTTCATTTTAATTTGACTTGCCGCAAAAACCATATCTAAAATGGCCGCCCCTGAGCGTGGAGGAATCGAATGTCCGGTACGTCGCCCGAGCCCGCGTCTAACCGCCCTCGCAAATGGAAAAGACTGATCCTAATCCCGAGCCTTGTGGGATTGGTGGCCGGATATATTGTCTCCTATGTATTCCCGCCAAAGTACACGTCGCAGTCACTGGTGTTGGTCGAAGCGCAGCTAATACCCGATACCATAGTGCCGCCCGTCATTAGTGCGGATTTCACGCAGCGCGTCGCCCTCCTACAGCAGCAAGTCTTAGCCGGGAGTCGCCTACGCCCCATGGTGGAGCGAATCGGCGTGAGACAGGAAGAGCAGGCCACATTCATCAAACAGATCAGGGAGAATATGTCGGTCGAGCCCGTCGTCATGGACATCTCTATCGCCGCGGCGGACCAGCAGAAGAAGTCTACCACTCCTCTGCCCGGTTTCTATGTCAATTACTACTCGACAAATCCCAGCCAAACCCAGCAGATCTGTAGTGAACTCACTTCCTTGTTTCTGGAAGAAAATCTGCGGTCCCGGGCCGAAATGGCCAACGGCACCGTCGATTTCCTCCAACGAGAGGCTGATGGAGCCCGCGAAACTCTCCGGGATAAAGATCAGCAACTGATTGAACAGAACAGAAAGAAAGGGCCGCACACCCCTGAGGACGATGCGCAACAGAAGACATTGGCACTTGAATACGAGCAGGCGAAGACCGGCTACTCCGATCTGCTGGCAAAGCTCAGGATGGCCCGGCTGGCTTTGGAGATGGAAAACCAGCAGGCAGGCGGACAGATGCGAATCCTTCAGCCCGCTGATCTGCCCGATGCTCCCGCGTTTCCGAATCGCCTCAACTGCGCCTTTGGAGGATTGGCGTCGGGTCTTACACTCGGAATCGTTATCGCGCTGTGGCGACGCTTCCGGCCGGCAAGCGCTGTCTCAGATGAGTCAGCAACGTGAGAACCCGTCTCTTCTTTCCCTCGTCGATCTTTCTTCGGTCATTCATAGGTGGTGCTTGATCTGCGCCCGGAACGGTTTACTTGCAGAACGCCAAGAGATGATGGATCAATCGAGAGTGGTAGTAATCCTGAGTTAAATCCGAGAAGCGTGAGTACAACCAAACTGGCGACAGTGAGATTCAAACTTTTCAGACTTGAGAGTTCTGCTCACCTGATGTTCCGGGTGATCCAACTCGCTAGGACAGCGTAGATGATCAGAGCGAGCCTTCTGTTCTTCCGCCTCGCTAGACATTTGGCAGCATTTGGCTTAGATTCGCAATCGCTATGAGACGACTTCTGGCCCTCAACAACCAAGGTCAGCTTCGTGTGCGAACGTCTGACCGTTCTGAGCCGTTCGCGAGATGCCCTACCGCTTTGCTATTGATCGATACCTCAGGCAGTATGGCAGGCACGAAGATCGAGCAAGCTCAGAGCGGCGCGTTAAGTTTCGCGCACAGCGCAACTTTGAAGTCATACGCGACCGCGCTTGCCATCTTTGGAGATCGAGCTGCTATGGTATCGGACCCCACGACAGATGCCGCACATTTTGATATTGCAGTGTCGCGACTAAAAGTTGGGATGGTGGGTCGTAATACGAACCTCACAGACGGATTGGTGTTAGCGGGGAAGATGGTCGATCTTACGGCTATTGTGATCCTCACTGACGGTTACACCAATGACAAGGAGGCAGCCCTTTTGTATGCCAGCATTCTCAAGAGTCACGGGGTAGTCATTATCTGCATCGGAACGGATGACGCTGACATTGAATTTCTCAGGCAGATATCCACTCGGTCAGATTTGACAATGCATGTCCAACCCCAACAATTAGGCGCTGCGCTGGCCGGTGCCAGCCGACTTCTTCCGACAGGGTAATACAGTGGCTGATGAGACTTACTACACCGTCCTTGGAGTCTCGGAGAGCGCGACTCAACAAGAAATTAGGGCTGCGTACCGAAGCCTGGTCAAGAAGATCCACCCTGATAGCGTCGCGACCCTGTCGAGAGATGTCAGATACCAAGCCGAGCAGCTAACTAAGGAGATAAATGAGGCATATTCCGTGCTATCCCATGCGGATTTGCGTAGCCTGTACGATCAGCAGTTAGCCGAATACAGGCAACCAGCCAATGTTGCATCGCCCACT